>JAEIGA010000829.1_pt1 | contig 45980 bp, 42 predicted proteins | sample 9270691 | NCBI WGS metagenome assembly JAEIGA01 (sample SAMN17057246, study PRJNA624740) | gut metagenome | biome: biome; isolation source: fecal sample | host: Bos grunniens | place: China: Xizang | collected 2019
CCCCACTTCATTTTTCATCACACCTATGCTTTATGCCGCTAGCAAATAATGTTATAATAAAAAAATGAAAATCAGAGAAAATGTGCCAATTTCAGAATTAACTACTATGCGTTTAGGCGGACCCGCTCGCTACGTCTTAGAAGTTGAAAAAGAAGAAGACATTCCCGAGGCTTACCAGTTTGCCAAAGAAAAAAACTTACCAGTTTTTATACTTGGTGGTGGCGCAAACACTATCGGTCACGACGATGGCTTTGATGGCGTAATTATCATCAACAAAATGCTAGGTATCGCGCTCGTAGGAAACAAGCTTACGGCCATGGGTGGCGAAATCTGGGACGACGTTGTCGCTTTTGCCGTAGAACGAAATCTCACTGGCATAGAAGCTCTGTCCAAAATCCCCGGAAGCGCTGGCGCCGCGCCAGTTCAAAACATTGGTGCCTACGGCCAAGATGTTTCCGACACTTTCGTCTCTGCTAAAGTCTACGACACCAAAGACAGCGAGTTTAAAACTCTAAATAAAGACGATTTCAAATTTTCTTATCGCAAAAGTATCCTAAATACCGAAGAAAAAGGCCGCTATTTTGTAATTTCTATCACTCTAGAACTAAAGACGGGCAAAATGCAGCGCCCATTTTATAATTCGATTGAAAGATATATCGAAAAAACTGGTGTCACTGACTTTTCACCAAAAGGCATCCGCGCCATTGTTTCCGAAATCCGCGGCGACAAACTGCCAGATCCAGCCGTACATGCCAGCTCTGGCTCATTTTTCAAAAATGTTTACCTAAATAAAGAAGAAGCGAAAGATGCCGAGGTTAAAGGCTACCCAGTTTATCACGGCCACGATGGTCTCAAAATTAATTCCGGATGGCTCATCGAACAAGCCGGTTTTTCTGGCAAAACTCTTCATGGTATGTATGTAAATCCTAAAGCAGCTCTAGTTTTGATCAACGAATCCGCCAAAAGTTACGAGGATCTCGCTAACGCTCGCGCTGAAATTATCGAAAAAATCTACAAAGATTTTGGCTATCGCTTAAAACAAGAACCAGTGGAGATTTTATGAAAGAATTAAATGGTAAAGAGCTCGCAGGTTTTATCAAAGAACGCCAAGCTCACGTTGCAAAATCAAAACACGCAACCCTTCTTATCATCCGCGATAGCGACAACCCAGTAATCACTAAATACGTCAATCTTAAAATCCGTTATGGTGAAGACATTGGTGTAAAAGTCATCGATTATTACGCCAAAAACTCTGACGATATTGCAAAAAAAATCCACGAAGCCAACGAGGGCCCAACTATTTCTGGTATTATTTTGCAACTACCAATTCTAGAAAAAGACAAAACCGATGAACTTACCAGCCTTATTGCTCCTGCAAAAGATGTAGATGGATTAAGCGGTAAAGGAGACTACGATTCTGCCACCGCCACCGCCATCAACTGGCTTCTGGCTGGCTACGACATCAAACTAGATAATGCCAGAATCGCCATTGTTGGGCGAGGTAAACTAGTGGGCGCTCCACTTCTTAGAATGTGGCAAAATTCCGGCTACAACGTAACTATGTTTCACCGTGGCGACGACCTTGCCGTACTAAAAGACTACGATATCATTGTGACTGCCACCGGCAAACCAGGACTCATCGTGAGTGAAATGGTAAAACCAGGCGCCGTAATTGTAGATGCTGGCACAGCTTCCGAAAACGGCGTGCTAAAAGGCGACGTTTCTGAAGAAGTCCGCGCCCGCACTGATCTCACTGCCATCACCCCAATTCTCGGCGGCGTTGGTCCTCTCACCGTCACTTGCCTCTTTGAACACGTTCTCCAAGCTACGAAGTAGTCTATTTAATAGAATTACTAGAAATTACCTTTAGGCTTTTGTTTTTTTCCGGCCTCTTGTATAAATTTTTCACCGCCTCGAATATCCATTATGCCCTGCCCTGTATTACCGCCGTTATTACGCTGAATATAAAACCCAGTATCCATACCACCATTTGCAATTCTATATATTTGATTTTCCTTTGTAGTATCCCATACACCAGTTACGTCCTTATTTTTAATAGTACTCTGAGCAAGTCTCATGAGCCTCTGTTTTTCCAATCCATCAATCTGTCCATTAGCCATTCTATTTGCTATTTCATTAAGGGCACCGCCTTGCATCGCCACCAAGTCTTGGCTTTTAGCAACATATCTACTGGTAGCTTCGGCAGCATTAGTAGTAGTTATGACTCCACCATTTCCATCCGATTTCGTAAACGTCTGGTTTGCCCAAGAACTATAATCTTTTCCAACCTTATGCTCAGGATTTTCAGCTTTAATATCAGGATCATAGTTCTTGTTATAACTTGATGCAAAATCAAATCCAACTGGTGAAGCTTCTTTAAAGTTACCACTATGTTCACCTTCGGCAATTTCTTTTGCCACCTTGGCAAACACTTCGTCAGAAGAACTATTATTAGATGCCAACATAGAATTATAACTCGCTCTACCTTCTGTCGTTCCCAAATTATACCCAACCCCAGTTATTTCATTATCCATAAATCTAGCCGCACTATCTTTTCTACGTCCAGCAATCCTTGCAGCCGCAACTGCACGAGCTATATCACCAGATTCTTTAGCATCACGATATATTTTAAATAGTGCTTTTTCATTTGCACCACCATTAGTCGCGCTACTAATTTCAATCTCCTGGTTTTTAACGTCATCTGCCTCTGCCGTTTTCTTTTGTGCTATCATAGCCGCAGAGAATGCCTTACTATCCTTACTTACATAACTTTCTTCCTTTTCTTTCGCATATTTATCCTTTATATATTGCGCGCTCGCATTTCCGATTCCAGTGTTGCCACCACGCAACATTCTACCAAAAGCACTTAACTTCTTCTTATTACCATTTTTGTCTACACCAGCTTGCCAACGCGTCATATTCCTACGACGATTCTCTTGCCCGCTTTTATATATTTCGGTCCCTTGCAAAGTTCTAGTCATCTTGCCGACACCACCACGAAGTCCACTACTTAATGATGTCAAAGCTCCACCAAGCACACCGAGCGCATTCATCATGCTTCTAAGTAACATTGGCAAAGCCAAAAATGGCAAAAACGGCGTAATATTTACTGCGAGCAATGTTACGAAATTACCTGAAGTCTTCTCTGCTAAACCACGTATCAAGAAACTAATACCATAAAGCGCACCACAAATCGGGTATACCACAAGGGCTGCTTTAAACACACTCCACCACTTTTTAAACAACACCTGTGTATTCGGCAATATATAACATGCAAACGCCAAAGGAGAGATTATGGTAAACAGCATAGCTACCACCATCCTACCACCAAGCATAATAAGAAATATAAGGATTGCTACAGCTGCCGTTATTAACGCAATCAATACTAAAATAATAATCATCGCCCCGCCCTGAGCACCAACAAAACCCATAGCTATTTCAGAAACCGCACCAACACCCGCTGCCGCCATTATAATCTTTTCAATTGTGGCTGCAAAAGCGCTCAAAGAGTCGGAACCATCACTCGCTATATTTGCTGCTTCACCTATATTCCTGAATAAGTTATATAGCCCATTACCCAAGACATTAGAAACATCCACCGCAAGCTCGCAAATTATAAATGATAAGTTTATTAATATCGCCATTATTACTAACTTTGGTAAAATCTTCTTTACACCATAATTGTCTATCCCATATCCAGTAAGCTGTGAGAATACAATCACAAGAAGAACGATTATCATAAATATGTTTGCCATATTTCTGAAAATACTCCAAACACTTTCAGTGCTTCCTTCTGCCTGGAACTCGTCTTTATCTAAAGTTAGAAAATAATTAATTGTTCCTGCCATGCCCCCCACTGCCTGAGTCAAATTTCGAATCACCGGACAAATCATCCAACCTTGCTCTCCAATCCCCGATTCATAACAAGGATCAACACCGCCACCGGCACCATCACCATTGTCGCCATCGTCGCCAGTTGGAGCCTTGCTATTTTCCGGCCAATCAATAGCATTCAATTCATCAATAATAGTCTTCAAAGTAAAACTAGGAGAGCCAAAATAACCACTCGGATACACACCATACACCTTTGGCTTCTGATTCTTATCTGTATCATTACGAATTTTTTCCGGGAATTCAGGATAGCACCATGTATATTTACTACCATCCCACAGTTTCACAGGCTTGTAATAATTAACTAGTGAATCAAGATATTCGTCTCTACAATTATCCATTTTTGAAGCTTGGAAGACGTTCTCTAGATAATATGTATATAATCTATATTTTTCTTCTTTACTAAATTTAATATCACTAGCATTATTAGTATTCAAAGCATACGTATATTTATTACCAGAGAATTTGGCAATCACTTCATTTTTATGTGCATTAGCATCTATTTTCTTGTATACGGTGTCAGAAGATGTACCAGAAGAATTATCAAAATGTAGTGAATAGTCTTGTACTTCTTGCCCATTAACTACACATTTTATTCCACCATCATTCGGAATTTGCTCATACTGCTCACAAGCTGAATAAAAGTTCGCCGTAAAATCCCAAGCAGCATGTTGACCATTTGATTCAATATTAAAACCTTGCTTAAAATGGCTAGCATTTTCAGCCGCACCTATAGCACTATTTATTATATTGCCAACAGAAACCAAAATCGAAGAAGCAGAAGCAGGCTCTGTTATCATCACAGTACGATTATTTGTTGTTAGATTAAATGGAGGAGTACCACCGGTAATCGTTTTCATTTTTACCGAACCGGTGCTAGACTCAAAAGTTACGAAACGATATACCAAAGCCTTAAATGTGTAACCATTTAATCTTAAATCAAACGCAGAAGAATTCCCAGGATAAGTTTGCCATTGTTTAGAGCTTTCATCAAATTTGACGCAAAGCTCTTGTGAATAAGTAGAACCACTAATACCTTGTAACGAACCAAAATTAAAATAATACTTATAACAACGAGGAGTATCACCAGTACTATTACTATTGCTACCAGTACTCTTATATAATGCATTTTCGAGCTCAGTTTTGCCTGCCTGAATAGAAGCAACCTGACCTGGTATCTTTACCGCAGTCTTATTTTGAAATAATTCCACACAAGAAATCCTACTTGGTTTCTCCGAACCATATCTATCCGATAGACCAATCATCGGCACAATAGTTTTATACTCATCAGCCAACGTTCCAATACCCTTAAATTTCTCCAAACTAATCTCATTTATCAATCCTCCATCATCATAACCTTTTGAATAACATTCCTGTACACCATTGTATATCGCTTTATCATATATAGACCCACTCGTAATACTGTCAGCAAAGGTCTCTTCACTAACACCAAAAAAACTCACAACCAAAGAAGCAGCCAATCCCACAAACAATGTAATCAACTTCTTACTCAACATCATTTTGAACCTCATTATCCGCCAAGAAATATACCTCTTTAATAAACTGACGCCTTACCTCATTCACAGATTCAATCACCCCATTGTCATCTGCTACTAAGCTTTGTTCTAATTCCGTAACACCATTCCGCTCTTCTTCTATAGTTAGTTCACAAGTACTCAACTCCTCTGCAGTCTCGCCATTACACCCTACGGCATGATAATAATCAACCAAAGAAATAACACTATTTATGCGCATTTTCATATAATCTACATAATCTTTAATATGATCATCATTTTCAAAACTAATACTATCAACTTTTGTTACAATCAATTTATCTATAGATTCTCTACCACCAGACAAATATAAATCCATTACTACAATATCGCTATTATATTCCTCTAACTCACGCCAAACTTTTATCATCGTCAGCAAATCCTTTTGAATAGAAATAGATGCCTTTTTATCATCACCAATGTTTTTCTTGTCAATTTCATCTAGTAGAGTATTGGCCTTGTTATAGAAATTATCAAAATCTTCCGTTTTTTCACTATCGACCGCAACATTAAAGTAATACATCCGTTTATCAGAATATCCATCACCTACATCAGAATTATTCTCATCTCCATTTACTACATAGTTTAAATATTTCTGTGCCATAGTAAGATTACCACTTTTACCACCACCAATTTTGGGAAGTAACACGAAAACGATAGCCAAAACTATTGCAACAATTACAAGACATATCACAACTACAATTGGCCAACGCTTTTTCTCCCCACCAGTATTTGGCAATACCACATCTCCGCCAGAAGACATAATCGGCTGCTGTACACCACCAAAAGAATTATTGTATGACGGATTCATATAACTCCATTATAACATAAGCATTTTATTTTTTACTATTTTTTTCAATAAAAAAGCGCGCTAAACTTCAGCGCGCTTTAGAATTATTGGATTTGTATTACTCCTCCACCATCAGTATAATAAACACCCGACTTCATACCAGACAAATCAAATTCCATATTGCCTTCCTCATTGAGTTTACCATAAACAGTGTAATCAGCCTCCCTATTAAACCAATCGTATTCACCATTCATCTCTAAATAATAAATATGACAATCTGCTTTTAATTTGGTTTTTTCACCGTTGTAATACACCGTGCATTCTCTACCTTTTTCCATATAATGGATATTATCAATTGATTCGCCATCATCTGCTCTAATTTCAAAATCATCCGGCTTTGAGTCTAATAAAATAGCCTTTCTATTTTCGGTGTCAAAAATATCTACATATCCAATATGGTCCATACTAATTCCAAGAGAGTATCCATATGGGGTTAGGTTGTACAACCTTAAAGTTTGCGATTCATCATTAGTAAACTGAATTACTTTGTCACCTGATTCAATTAAAAGAGGCTTATAATCTCCACACGACATTACATACCAATTACCGTCGATGTCTCTATAATCAGTATATATTAAAATCCAGTTGCCATCCACGTTTTGCTCAAAGGGAATGCCAACTTTGTAATCAGTATCCGACATTTCTTTTCCTGCATATTCACCCATAGAATACAAATAGCCGTCACTCTTCTTCAAGAAACAATAATTAAAATTTGCTCTTGCCCAGTTTTCCGTGCTCCGATAAATCGCAAACGGATCTTTGTCTTCTTCTTCCTCCTCTTTATCTTCTGTTACAACATCCTTCACATCCCTAGCCAACTCGCCCAACGCCTCTACTTTTTTTCTACTACATCCCAAAAGCATTACTACAACCAACAGTAAAACAAACAAAATACCTAGTATTCTCTTTTTCATAACAAATCCTCCTTCTTAATCTACGACTTTATTTTTTTAAAGAAAAACAAATCAAAAACTAATATCTATATTATACCACAAAAAAAGCGCCGCTGCAAATAGCGACGCATTTTTTATTTTGAACGCTGAAGTCTTACAAGCCCTCCTAAATTTACAAAGTATAATCCATCTTCTAAATCAGATAAATCGTACGTACTGTAGCCGTCTGGTCCAACAGTAGCATAATGGGTATATTCTTCTTCCATATCTATATGATATACCAACTTACCATCTTCTACCCCTGCAAAAGTCACATGGCGAAGAGACATCAAAGACTCTTCTGTAAAATAATAATGCACCAGATCGGCATCATCTTTTACCACCGGTATCGTTACATTTGTACAAGCCACTAGCTTCTCGTAACTCTTACGCTCATAAATTGTAGCATAATCAACTACATCTACGCCCATGGCCTTTAATTTTAACTTGTGTATTGGCTCTGGTACCCAATCAGATAGCGAGTAAAGATGTCCATCTTCATCCACCACGCAAAGCTGGTTATAAGCCATGGCTGTTTCTTCAGATATTTCAAGCATCCATAAGTTAGATTTTGCAGACACTTCCGTTCCTGTTGGCAAAATCCAAGCCAAAGACACCAAGATAACTCCAAATAGGACTATCTTAAAACACCTTTTTACGTTCATAATTATCCCCTCCTTGTAATTTACTTAGCCTAAGCTACAATAACCTATTATACCACAAAAAGCCTCCCCTAGCAAATTCTAGAGGAGACTTTTCTAAGATCCCGCCCACAGCGCCTATGCGCCAAGTGAAGCGGTCAGCTTATTTTTTCATTAACTTTTTGCGGCTAGCAATATAGTAACCACCAACAGTTACAACGGCACCTAAACCAAGTGCACTCACCACAACTTCATTAGCACCAGTGTCTGGCAAATTACCAGGGGTAGGTGTAGGGGTTGGAGTAGGGGTTGGAGTAGGAGTAGGGGTAGGTGTTGGAGAAGGACATGCCTTGCTCACAGCTACAGAAGCATTGTCTTTTGACACTTCCTTGCTATTTACAGTAGAACTTGCCCAGTTCTCAATCGTGTTATTACCACACTTAAGGTTTTTATCCACTACTTTAGCGGTAAAGCGTACAAACGCATTAACGCCTGCCTCATAATTACCAATATTGATACCAGTAGTTACTACAGTATCTTGGTCAATATGAGTACCATTTGGGTAATTATAGTTAAACAAAGTCGTAGAACCCTTTACATATTCCAAATTATCTGGAAGTTGATCAAGAATTGTTACGTTCTTTGCAGTGGTGCTAAGTAGATTTTCATATTTAATTTGGAATTCTACTTCATCACCAACTTTAGCAGTTACGTTTTCAGACCAATCTTTGGTGCCTTTCAAACGAACTACTTTGCTTACCTTAGAAGCAACAGCTTTGTGTACTTTTACTTGAATAGTAACAGTACCTTCATATTCAAAACAACCAGGGATTTTACCATCCAACTTGTCATAACCAAGGGTAGCACCAGTTGCAGTTACAGCTGTATCTGGAAGTGCTACAGTACCAAGCTTGCCATTAGTAAATTTAGCAGAACCAGGTACATATTCAATAGTAAAATCATCGTTTGATGCTAAAACTACCTCATCCCAGTAATTAGTTGGAGTAGCGTTAGATGAACGCAAATGACCAACAATGGTATGAGATTTTGCTGCACCGGTAGGAATGTTAAAATAAGCATTCACACCTTCAGCAATCGCTTTAGTACCCTTAGGGCTGTTGTTATGTACATAGATACGAATCGTATAAGTTTCGCCATCTTTTACATTAATTGTGTCTTGTGCCCAGTTACCAGACGCATTGCTGGCTACTCTGGCACCCACAAAGTTTTTCTCTTCACCGATAGCACCATCGGAGATAGAGTTAAAAGTAATAGTATCGCCGAGTTTACCGGCATTAATTTCAGCTATAGTGTAACTAGGACGACCATTTGCTGAGTCACCCCAAGCATTCACGCTTGCAGGTGTCATAGTCGCAGCAGCTACAATTACTGTAGCAGCCGCAGCTATCACAGATTTATAAATTTTATTCATAATTAATAATCCTTTCTTAAAAAATTGAATCATAAATTCATTTTGTGCTAGCCGAATTGTTAATATTCGTCTGTCACAATCAAATCATTTCAGTCTCAAATTTTGGATGAAACCTGGCAGCTTGCGCCGCCAGGCATCATTAAAGTACAGTGATTTCACTCGCTTACGCGAATGTCATCCATTTTATATAAAGTTGCCTTTAGGTCGGATCGGTTGGCAGAGATTGTGAAACATCTTTGCCTCCATTTACCTGTCCTCCGTTTGTTGTTGCCGGATTCGAGGGCTGAGCCGGGGTGTTACTACCGCCAGTCTCAGCATTTTTGTTTTGTTGATCCTGCTGACTTTGTTGTTCCTGTTGATTATCTTTTATATAATCTTTAGGATTTTTGTAGTCAGCTGAGCCGTTTTTCGGCTCATCTTTGGATACTACTGAGCCTGCTCCGTTGTTCGTATCCTTGCCCTTTGAGTTTTTATCCTCGTTGGGCTGGTTGTACTCGGTTTTAGGCCGAGCGTTGATGTCTTTTTTATAGACATCGCCACCAGGCCCCGGTTCCGGTGTTCCGCCGCCACTTCCCCCAGGTTGAGGAGTCGGTTTTGGCGTCACTTTTATGGTGGCACTAACCTTGTCAACATCGCAAATTTGGTAATCGCAATGTACTGACAGGTCGATGATGGTTTCTTCTCCTTTTATCTTATCTTTTATTCTCAAGACAAGATATTCTTGAGGTTCCACCTCGTATGCCACAAGAGCCGGTGTCCCGTCGATGTTTACGAACGGGTCCTGGAAGAGTTGGTTTCTAGCTTTCGCCTTCACCACTTCCAGGTCGCACCGCTCAAGGCGCGCCTCAAGCTGCTCTACCAAGGCGTAATACTCCACGAAATTATTCATGAAGTAGTACTTGGCTGCCTCAAATTGAGCGTACTCGTCATCCGGGTACGCCTGGTAAAAAGTTTGAAGATACCGGGAGTGGAACTTTCGATCGCACCCCCACATCAGTGATATTCCTTTATTGATGTCAAGATATGACTTTGACATCATATCCTCGAAGTACTCCTCCGGCCCCCAGTCATCCTGGGTGGGGTCAAGGCCGAAATTATAGTCATCTTCGGTGTCGTCATTTAACAAGCACTGAAGATTGTCCCACCTATAGGGGACGGTTTCTTCGACCTCTTCCTCAGGTTCTTCGACAGCGGGTATATCAAGAACCACCACCGGTGGTTCTTCTTCCGGAGCAGCATCTGCTGCAGGAATCTGACGAAAGCATTTGATTCCAGCAACAATTAAAATTATTATTGTAGCAATAATAGCTACTACAATAGTAGTCCAACCTGCTGCGCTCCACCATTTTGCTGCATCTCTTCCGTCTTCTTTTGCATCTGATGCTCTAAAGAAGAAAAAGTCGGCAACGATACTGGTGGTATAGCCCACAAAGGCAAAGACCGGGCCAAAGGTAGTAACAATAATTCTTATTACCTCCGGTGCTGCAACAGTTGCAGCAGAAGTAGTGGCCATCGCTACGAGAAGCAATAAAATACCCACTCCTCCGAACGCTGCCAATTCGTAAGCTAATGCTCCTCCGCCTATAAACCAGCGAGATGCCTGGTAAATAAGCACTCCGAGCATTATTACGGTCAACACGCCCGCAACAACTGCCCACGCACCGCCGCCAGCCATCGCTAGCGGTTTTGCCGCCCAGTTGATAGCTGCAACAACTGCCGCCACTATTATAGAGGAAACAATTCCTACCGGAGTAGGAAATTTTTTTCCTTCTTCGTTTTTTTCAGCAAAACTGGTCTCAATGACCAACTCTAAAAATAATATGATAATAAAAAGTATTATACTCATCATATTTTTTCCTCCTTCATTCTGTAGTAATCTATAATTTATTCTGTGTCTTATATATTGAAAGGAGGAAAATCCTCCTGAAAAAAGGTTAAAAAGGCAACTTTCAGATTCATTTGAACCTGAAATGATTTGATTGTGAATGATCTTCTGTTTCAGATAACACACCCAAAACTCAGACTACTTACATTATAGCACACTTCTCTGGAAATGTCAATATAAATACCATCTTTTCCGCTTATGGTAAACCACGAAAAAAGGCCGACATCGTCAGCCTTTATCGAGATATAATGATCACCTCCTTTAAATTCTCATTCTCCTCATGGCTTTGGCTTCCTCGGGCTTCACCCGTTCAACGGGCTCACCTTGTGCGTCTACCCACCATGGGAAAGGTATGGCTACATGTGGCGCGCCAGAAGGATCGGAGGCGTTCGCCTCTGCTTCTGCAGCTTCCTTCGTTTTCTTTACCGCGTAATCTCCGTCTGGTAATAAAACATCCCAGAAGTCTGCAGCATCTCCTTTTGGAGGATGGATTTTTTCGTACGTCGTGCTCGTACTTCTATCCGGTGCTGCCACCGCCGGCTCAGGTTTTTTGTCTTTTTTCGAAGCCTTATCAACTTCCAACTCAGACAATCTCCTTTCAAAATCCTTCATGCCGGCTTCTACGATTTCGAGGAAGGCTATTATTTTTTCCTCGATACCATCATCTTTTTCGGCTTCTTCAGCCTTCTTAGCCTTGGCCTTTTCGGCTTCTTCAGCCTTCTTGGCTTCCGCCTCTGCCTTTTCGGCTTCGGCTAATTTTTTCTTTGCTTCCTTTGCTTCCAAAAAATCCTTCTTAGACATATAAACATCACCTCCTCTTTTTTCGTTCATGTCTAAAAAATTATAAAAAAGTGATCATTTTTTAATTTACTATTCATTCACACAAAAAACTCGTGAATTAGTATCATTATAGCACACAGCAATATTTTTGTCAATAGTCATAACATAATCACAACCATTTTTAAAATAAGTCTTGGCACTTACCACCATTTTCTCTTGACCCCACTCCAGATAAAAAAATTGAGAGCAAGCTCTCATTTTTTCTCTGGTGCGGGTAGAGAGAATCGAACTCTCATCTCAAGTTTGGAAAACTTGCATACTAACCACTGTACTATACCCGCATCAATGTTCATGGGGCGAGATACCGGGATCGAACCGGTGACCTTCTGGACCACAATCAGACGCTCTAACCATCTGAGCTAATCTCGCCATCTCCTATATTATACCAGACTATTTCGGAAGTAGCAAGAACGCCACCGTACCAGCTGCCGCCCCTAGAATAATCGTCAAAATAATCGTTACAATCACCCCAATATGCGAGCCATTTTCTGGCTTGGTTATAATTGTTACTGGGCCAGTTGGCTCCTCTTTTGGAGTCTCTACTTTTTTCTTATACACATTCTTAGACAATGGACGTTTTTCAATTTTTTCGGTATTCACGAAACGTGCTTTTGGTACCGGCATACTAGAAGCATCTGGCTTTTTCTCTTGTACAGGCTCAGGCGTATCTGCAATCTTTTTCCCTACCAATTTTTGAGCTTTCAATGCTTTTACTTCGTTACTTGCTGCAGCACTTTTAGCAAATTTCTCATCTGGCTGCCCCAAAGGACGCTTTTTTACCTCTGTCCGCACAAACTTCGGGCGATATTCTTCAATCACGCCATATTCGACTTCTCTTTGCGCACGATGCGGGACATCCTCTGCCACCAAGATTTCTTCAACGGATACAACAGACTCTGGCTCTTCCACTGCCTGCACAGGAGCCCTTCTAACTGGCTTTTTTACCGAAACACTACTGTTTTTTGGCACAAAGTCCATGTATCTTTTGTTCATGATTTTACTCTCTTAGCAATATCAATTATATCAGTAAACTCACTCAGAATCAAGGACGCACCACCGATCAAAAGACCGTTTACCCCAGGCACAGTAAGATATGCACCGGCATTAGACGGATTCACGCTTCCACCAAATAGCACTGGCATTTCGTCCGCAGTCTTTTTCCCATAAATATCAGAAATCGACGAACGAATCAATTTAATCACATCCGCAATCTCATCCGGAGTAGCCGGACGCGCCGCTTTTGTGCTAGAAATCGCCCAAACTGGCTCATAAGCAATAATTACCTTAGAAATGTCTTCTTCAGAAACATCTTCAAGGCCACCTTTTAGCTGATCGCGAATTACATCGGCTGTTTCACCAAACGAGCGCTCGCTCTCGGTTTCGCCAATACAAAGAATTGGGGTAATCTTGTTACGAATTGCTGCCGCTACTTTTTTGCCAATCATCTTATCATCTTCACCAAAAATATGACGTCGTTCCGAGTGCCCAATGATACAATAGTCCACTAACCCACGAAGTTGTTCAAAAGAAATCTCCCCAGTATAAGCACCGTAGTCCCGATAAAACGCATTTTGTGCTGAGAGCTTCATTTTGTGCCGGTCAATCTGAAGCGAAAGTGGTTGCAAAGCTAATGCTGTCGGTGCTACCACAATCTCGACATCGCGGATAATTGGTACCTTTTTTAATAGTTTATGAAGATAGATGGAAGACTCACCTACGGTGAAATTCAACTTCCAGTTGCCCACAATATAAGTTTTCATACACTCATTATAACACGACCAAACAATATCACACACCAGAATATGTTATTATATAATTAATAACTGGAGGATAAAATGTCAAAACAATATAACATAGTGAGAGATATTAATCCGGTAGTCTTTCGTGGTTATGATATCCGCGGTTTAGTAGATGAACAACTTAATGAAGATGTCTACTACACATTCGGACGTGCCTATGCTACTTGGCTATCAAATCGTCGCATCAACGAATGTACCGTTGGCCACGATGTACGCCTCAACAGTCGCGATTATGCCGATGCTTTGATTGCTGGCCTCAATGACGGCGGCATTAATACTTTTGATATCGGTGAAACTCTCACCCCTATCAGCTATTTTTCCAATTATGAGCTCAAAACTCGTGGCGCAGCTATGATTACCGCTTCACACAACCCTAAAGAGTTCAATGGACTCAAGCTCTCAACTGGCTACTCTGAAACTATGTTAACTAACGAAATCATCGATTTCCGCAAACTTTGTGAAAAAGGTGATTTTGTCGAGCCAGAAAAGAAAGGCACCAACCAAACCATAGACATTCTTCCTGCCTACATGGAAACTGTTACCAAATTCTTTAACATCCCTCGTAGCTACAAAATAGTCGTCGATGGCTGTTGTACAGGTTCTGGCCACAAATACGCCGAAATTTTAAGAAAAGCTGGCATGGAAGTTATTGAGCAAAACTGTGAACCAGATGGTGATTTCCCCATGGGACAGCCTGATCCTACCGAAGTTGAAGTCCTAGAACGCCTTGGCGAACGCGTCAAAAAAGAAGGCGCCAACATCGGTTTTGCCTATGACACCGACGGCGACCGAATTGCCGTAGTAGATGAAAAAGGTAACCCACTTTGGATGGATGTAATAGTTGCGATTTTTGCCGAAAGTGTTTTACGCCGACTCCCTGGTGCCCCAATCGTCTTCAACGTGCTCTGCTCACAAGCCGTACGCGAAACCATCAAAAAAGAAGGCGGCCGCCCCGTAATGTGGATCACCGGCCATTCATTTATCAAAGCCAAAATCTTGGCAGAACGTGCTCCATTTGGTGGTGAGCTTTCTGGCCACATTTTCTTTGCCGACAATTATTTCCCACACGACGACTCGGCCAATGCTTCCCTAAGATTACTTGACTTCATGGCTAGTGAAAAAAAAGCTTTAAGCGAACTTGTAGCTGAATTGCCGCAATACATCGGTAGCCCAGAAATCAAACTTGGCCTTGCTGATGACATTAAGTTTAAATTTATCGATACCGAAATCAAAAAAGATTTAAAAACACTTTGGCCAGATGCTGAATTTACCACCATCGATGGCGTCCGTGCCGATTTACCTGGTAAAATGATCGTTATCCGCGCTTCACAAAACGGGCCGTATATCACCGTCAAATTTGAAGCTCAAAAAGAATCCGACTATGAGCAAATCAAAAAAGATGTTCGTGCCATACTCGAAAAGCATCCAGAAATCGACTGGAGCGTAGGTGTCAATACGCACGCCATCTAAACCCATAAAAAGCATCAATTCCATAAAAATCTTATGCTATAATATTCTTATGAATATTCTAATCGTGGGCAATGTCCTCAAGGACGTTTATCTAAATCTTGATACCAGAGGCACAGAATTTGAAACCGACAAAAACGGCACTCGTTGGCTAAATCTTGGTTTCAATACTTCTACGCACCGTTTTTTCAATCGCAGTAGTAACTTTGGCGGCGCCGCAGTCTCTCTGGAAGTCCTGCAAAAAATGGGCATTTCTAGCTCCATTTCCAATTCAGATTTTTCGCTAAACGATGACGGCCCAGTCAAAAACAGCCCAGCCTCTATTTATCGTTACATTCTTACTGCCGACGGCGGCGTAACCTATCTTACGCCTAGCGAATTCACCCCCACTCAGTTTTCCGCACCAGACATCAACACCCCTATAGATTATCTTTTTCTAGACCGTTCTACCAATTTAAATGAAACGACTATTGCCGAAGTTTCCGCCTTCCTAGATGCTTCCCCGGCCACCAAACTAGTCATATATCTAAAAAACAACGAAAACCCAGCTCTTTTTCATTTAGCCAAACGCGCGAGTTTAATCTTTGCCGAGAATTTCGCAGAATTACCAGATTTTGAACCCGAAAAAGTCGTTTTTATCACCGAAAACAGCCTAGAATATCTTGAGTCTCACGAAAAAATCACCGTAGAACGCATAGATACGCTTACGCATCTTTCCGCCTATTCTATCATGGCGGCCACTATTTTGGGGAGCTTCGCTCTTGGTAAAACAGTAGAAGAAAGCCTCCGTCTCGCACGCGTCAACGTAGAAAACTCCACTCTGAACTCCGTTCTTTCCTTATCAGAGCTCGAAACTATCGGTGAAAATTTCAATCCAGACGAAAACCTTGAGCTCATCGCCGCCAATCTCGTTTTGCCATACAAAGGCATCCTTGCCGCCGACGAATCTGGTGGCTCTATTGAGAAAAAATTTGCCCAGTTAAACATCCCTGATACTTTTGAAAACCGCCATGATTATCGCAATCTTTTCTTTACTACACCAGATTTAGCAAAATATGTTAATGGCATCATCCTTTTTGACGAAACCGCCCGAGATTACATGGACAGCGGCGAAAAAATCGTAGATTATCTCATTTCCCGTTGTATCATCCCAGGTATTAAAGTAGACCAAGGCCTGGAATCTTGGAATGGCACCGAAGAAAAATACACCAAAGGTTTAGACGGACTCGAAACCCGCCTCAAAGAATACTATGCCATGGGACTCCGTTTCGCCAAATGGCGTGCTGCTTTTAACATCACCGATACCACCCCATCCAACGAATGTATCGCCGAAAACTGTCGTATTCTCGCCGAATATGCCAAAAAATGTCAATCTGCCGGAATTGTCCCAATCGTAGAGCCAGAAGTAGTCTACGATGGTTACTATACAATCGACCAATCTGCCTCTGTTACTGGCAAAATTCTCCAAAATCTCTTTCTTGAGCTCGCCAACTGGCACGTCAATCTCCGTGCCTGTATTCTGAAAGTCAACATGGTTCTTGCTGGCAAAAAGCATGAAAACCAATCCACGCCTGACGAAGTCGGAGCAAAAACCGCCGAAGTCCTTAAAAACTACGTCCCAGCCAACCTCGCCGGTGTTGTATTTCTCTCTGGTGGACAAACCGTTGAGCAAGCTACCAACAACCTCGCCGCCGTCATCAAAAACGGTCCATTTCCTTGGCCAGTTACTTTTTCCTTTGCTCGTGCCTTGCAAGACCCAGCCCTCTTTACTTGGCAAGGCAACAACGCCAATGCCGACGCCGCTCGTGCCGCCTTCCACGAAAGGCTCATTGCAAACACAGAAGCTCTAAAATAACAAAAATCCCCTTAAAAAGGGGATTTTTTAAAAGCCAAGTATTAAATTATTCTGCTTTTTCTTCAGCTTCTGCTTCTTCTGGTTTAGAACCATTATCTGCTGGAACATCAGCTGCATCCACAACTTCTTCTTCAGCTTCTTTCTCACGAGCAGCCGCTTCTGCTGCTGGATCATAGAGAGATGCGACTACCTGCTCTGGATCAATTTCCTTATCGGCAAGTACCACACCTTCTGGAAGTACAAGGTCAGAGATAACGATTTTATCATCAACGTTAGCAAGCTTAGTGGCATCAATCTCAAGTTCTTTTGGAAGATCAGCTGGTTTAGCCTTTACATCAATCTCTTCAATTGCTTGAGTCATTGCAAAATGATAAAGTTTGGAAGCATCCGAAGCTTCAAAGTTCACAATCACGATAGGGGTAGTAGCCTCAACAACTTCGTTTGCTTTGATAGCTTGGAACTCAACGTTCATGATTTTACGAGAAACTGGATCAATTGCTACATCTTTTACGATAGCAAGTGCTTTTTTACCAGCAACATCAAGATCAATCGGAGAGTGATAGCCTGCACCTTCTAGTACTTTCTCAGTAGCAACGTACTCGGAAGCAGCAAGTACTGGTTCTTTACCACCGTAAACTACAGATGGGATCAAACCTTTCTCTCTTAGACTTTTCAATTTTTTTCCAGTTAATTCACGCTTCTCAAGCGTCAACTTATATTCAGCCATTTATGTATATCCTTTAATTATTCCTATAATTTTACCACTTATCTGTAAAAAAGTAAAGCTCCAGCTAAACTCTTTTTACCTTTACCATAGCTGGGCGCAATACTTCTCCTCCGTAATAGTATCCAGGACGCAAAACCTCCGCAATTACCTCTTTTTCGCCATCACCCTCTGCCATCACCGCCTCGTGTAAATCCGGATTAAATTCCACCGTCTCATCTGCTGGAATCCTAGAAATTTCTAGCTCCTTTAACGATTTTTCTAATGACTTCTTCAACGGTTCTAGCTCGCTATAAGTATTTATTGCCCTATCAATATCATCAAGTAGTGGCAAAACCTTGTATACAGTTGCGAGTTTCACTGTATTTTTTTCATTTTCTTTTTGCATCTCCACTTGCTTGCGAAAATTCTCAAAATCCGCCCGTGTTCGCTGCAAATCGTTAGTTAGCTCGATAATTTTCGCCTCTTTTTCGGCAAATTCATCGGCGCTTTGATCCTTTTTTATCCCTGTTTTCATAATATTTCCTCCAACATATTACCAGCGTGTCTTACTAGTGCCATCACACGCGAATAGTTTTGCCTTGTTGGCCCTAGTACACCAATATAACTCCGATCCGAAAAAGGTGACCGAAATTTCGAAATGATAAGCGAAACTCCAGAATTTTTGCCAATCGGGTTTTCTTGTCCAATAAAGATATTTAATGGCTCGCCCGGCGCCGCCTCGCGAAGCCATGGCTCCAAATTGTCTAGCAACTTTGCCACAGACTGAACTCTATGCGTATCCACAAATTCTGGTTGTGTAAAAAGCCTTGAAATACCAGATAGATAAAGTTGCCCATCGATTGTAGCAAGACCAAGATTCCCTGTAAGTTCTACTAAAGAATCCACTGCGCCACGAATTGCCGCATCCGCCCTAGATTGTGAACTCACTCTCACCTCAAGAGCATGTGTACCCCGCTCAAGTGCCGGCTCCATCTCTCCCTTATTCTCTGCCAAATTATTTACATAAAATCTATACCCAGCATCTGTCGGTACTCTGCCTGCCGAAGTATGTGGCTGTGCCACCAAACCAAGCGTCTCAAGACGCGCCATCTCCGCCCGTACTGTTGCCGGCGAAACACCAAAAAGCTTTGCCATAGTCACACTGCCAACCGGCGAAGCCGTTTCGGCATATTCCTCTATAATTTGACACAAAATTTGCTTTTGGCGCTCGGTTATTTCCATACCTTAATTATATAGAATTAGCACTAAAATGTAAAGAGTGCTAATTTTAAGTAACCCAGTCTAAAAAACCACAATATGCTATAATAAAACCATGGAAGAAAAACTCAAAGCAATCAAAGCTTGGCTCGGTACGGGCTCTATTAATATTTTTGGCTTACCAATGTCCGGCAAAGACACTCAAGGCATTCGTCTTGCCGAAGCCATCGGTGGTAAATTCTTATCTTCTGGCCTTATCATTCGTGCCATGGAAGAAAGAAACCGCAAATCTTATTCCGATAAAGGCAATCTTATCCCTACCAACATCTTTTATGAATGGGTTCTACCATATTTTGAACGTCAAGATCTTTTTGACTACCCACTAATTCTATCTTCTATCGGCCGGTGGTACGGCGAAGAAGATGCTGTCATGACTGCCGCTGCTAGTGGGGGCCACGAAATTAAAGCTGTTATTTTACTTAACATTTCCGAAGCAGACGCCGAAAAACGTTTCGATGTTGCTAAGACCCTAAATGATCGTGGCAATCGCGCCGATGACAAAGATCTTCAAATCTTTAAAACCCGTTTGGAAGAATTTCGTGCCAAAACTGCACCAGTCCTATTGCACTACAAAACTCTTGGTCTTCTAATTAATATCAATGGGGATCAACCTCGTGATGCTGTTTTTAACGAAATCGTCGAAAAACTTTACGCCAAAACTTTAGAAGATCTTTCCTAAACTCCCATATTATATACATTATACCTATCGCCACTACTCCTAGTACTATATAGAACGCCACAAACGATGAACTTTCTTCGTATTCCTCAGCTACAAGCCCATAATCTGCACCCGTGTTTTCCTTAATCTTCACGCATCGCCCCGTTTCTTCATTTAATCTATATCCATCTTTACAAGTTTTTGTAGTTGTAGTTTTGATTTTGTTGCACCGTCCCGTCAAAAGATTAAGATAATAACCGTCCTTACAAACTTTTTCCGCCACACTTGTAACTTTTACACAGTTGCCTGTTTCTTTGTTTAACACTTTTCCCTCTTCGCAAGTTTTATACTCTTGATAATTATTTGGCTCATTTGGCGTTGGCGCATAAGTCACCCGCCAAATCTCCTTGCCATTTTCGTCATAACCCACCCAAGCATAAGACGCTCCTTTCCTTTGCCCATTCGGGTATTCAATTTTATCTACAATTTCACCATTCGTATCCACAATCTCAAGAGCATTAGAATTCGTCGGATTTTTGGTGATACTAAAATCATTCAGATACCGCGCTAAATACCCTTCCGGCTTTAAAATACCCGTTAATGAGTAAGTTTTATTCTTATATTTCAGCAAACACCCATCAAGTAACATTTGCTCAGACGTAGAATTATAAAACTCCACGAACTGCTCCGTTTGTGAATTATCATAATAACTCAAAATTTCTGAAAAAATCAACCCTTTACACTGACTTAGCAAGGCCTCTGCCTCTTCACTCTCGCCCTTCCCCTCCACACGATAGTTTTCTTCATGATAAATTGGTTCATAATTTTCTATATGTTCAAACTCGCCCGTCTCCATATTCCGCACCAAAGTCGTAGGATTCACTGCCTTAAAATCCATAAGACAATCATTTTTCCCTGTCCAACATACTGAATCAATTATTTCCTCACCTCGCCGAATCTCAAGAGGCCCGGCCTTAAAGGCCAAAGTCTTAGTGTAATTCAAGGCTGCTAGCTCGTGCCCAGGCGAGCTAGCCAAACGAAGAAGGATGTTCTCGCCAGTCATCCAACTGTGCTCGGGAAATTCTACTAACAAAGAAGTATTCCCACTAGAGTTAGTATAGCTTATTGAAAGTCCAGCGAGCGAAACCGGTGCGTCGGAGCTAGTCGCAATTTCAATCATCTCCCCGACATTACTTGTGCCATCAACCGAATATCCCGGGTTGATAGCTTTTATATAAATCTCTGGTAATTCCTTTTCTGCTGCAAAGCTCGTTTTGAAAATTAAAAAAGAACTAAGAACCATAACGACAAATGCAGTAATTATTTTTAAAAACTTTTTCATGTTTTCTTCACTAGCAAATTCCAACTGGAATTACAACCCCCTACATGGTATAATTTAAGCATGAGTATTTTGACCTCTTTGGGAATTATCTTTCTGGCTATGCTTACTCATTGTTTTTTGCAGCTTTCACCTAGTGTTTTCATGATTTTTTACCATTACGCTTCTGGTAAATACTCCACCAAAAAAGCCGATGGGCTCACTATTTATTATATTCTTGGTGAAGAAATTTTTCTTACTGCAATCTTCCTTTTTATTTATTTCATTTTTTTCTCCATCTTTATCGATATTGGCAGCCCAGCTAGTTCTGTTTTACCATGGATTTTGTCTGGCATTTTCTTTGCACTTAGCTTCATTAGCCTATTCTTTTATTTTCGCAAAGGCAAAAACACCGAGCTGTTTATTTCACGAAAACTCGCCAAAAAAATCACTGTCAATGCCAAAGACGTCAAAACGGCCTTCGATGCTTTTGTTCTTGGCTTCACCACTTGTATTCCAGAATTAATCTTCATTCTCCCACTTTTTATTGCGGTAGCTTTGTCTCTTACTTATATTATTAATTACCCACGTTCTTTACTTGTTTTTGTGTATATTTTAGTAGTAGTTATACCAATTTTTGTCTATCATCACTTATATAGCACCGACCATAACCTTGCTGAAATCGAACGCCACCGCATCAAAAACAAATCTTTCTATCGCCTCATCATCAGCCTCGGATTTTTCATCCTTGCATTTCTACTATTAAACACAGGACTTGGTAATGGATAAAAACTTAGAAAAATCAATCACCCGCGAACTAAAAATAAATATGAAAGGCCTCGGTATCCCAGAAGGTGCTGCCAATACTTTTGCCGACAAAATCATAATCGACGTCAAAAAATCTCTCAAAGGTAAAACAATTATCACTGAAAACGATCTCATGCGCGCAATTGCTCGCGAAGCCAAAAAATATAATTCGGATTTAGCTTATGTTTATAAAAATCATGATAAAATAATATAAAATGGGAAAGAAATACGATTACGACTATATTATAATTGGTAGCGGTCCAGCCGGTAAAGCAGCTGCCACCACACTTGCTAAAGCCGGAAAACGTGTTGCCATTGTTGAAGGCGACAAATTTGGAGGCTCAGCGCTTAATTCTCGCGATGTTCCCTACAAAGTCGGTTTAAATTTTTCACATTCTTTCGCAAGAATCAATAGCTTTCCAGAAATTGGCAATCAGGATTTACACTATAATTTTCCTACTATCGTATCACATATTAGCCAAACCGTATCCCTCGTTGGTGGCAACAATATGCAACCATTTCTAGACGCCGGTATTACTTGTGTTGAAGGTTACGCCAGTTTCATTAATTCCAATACTATAGTCGTCGGTTCACAACAATTCACCGCATCATACTTTATTTTAGCTACCGGTTCTCAATTAAAATCTGGCGAAATTTCTGGCTTAGGAGCCGTTAGCTATCTTACTCCTACCACTGCTATCAAAGTTCGCCGATTACCAAAAGCAGTTGTTGTTGTAGGCGGAGGCTCCTCAGGATGCGAAATTGCTGAATACTTTGCTGAACTTGGTTCCAAAGTTCTTATTATGGAACGCGCCTCTCATCTTCTCCCGCGTGAAGACAAAGAAGCCGGCAAAACAATTACTGAATATTTCAAAAACAAGCTTGGAATGATGGTACTCACTAGTAGCAAAGTTGTAGCCCTAGAGCAAGACAATCTTAGCAAACGCGTCATTTTTAGTTTTAATGGACAAGAAAAACTCGTTCGTGCAGACTGTATCATACTAGCTACCGGTTCACAGCCAGTCGTAAATTACGGACTCGAAAATGCTGGTGTTAAATACAAAACTTCTGGGATTATTGTAGATAAATATTTCCAGACCTCCACCAAAAATATTTATGCCGTTGGCGACTGCACCAACACAGAATCTAATTCCTCCATCGAACGCGCCGAATACGAAGGTTTTATAACTGCATCCAATCTTTTACATCGCAAAAATCCTATCAATACGACTGGCTTTGCCCGCATCACAAATACTTATCCAGAAGTTGCCACAATCGGCGTAAATGAATACGATTTAATCAAACAAGACAAAAAAAGTAAAAAATCTATTATTGAAATCAAAGATACTCTTGCTGGCAAAATCGATGGCGCGAGCTATGGTTTTGTCAAGCTTTTTGCAGATAACAGCAATCATCTCATTGGCGCTACTATTGTCGCTCCAAATGCCAGCATTATGATCAATGAGCTCTCCTTAGCAATTACGAATCATCTTACTGTATCAGAACTCGCCAACACTCCACACATTGCCATTGATTATAGCGAAGCGATCAGGCTTGCTGTAAAGAAACTCACAAAAACAGCCTAGATTGGGGGGTAATCTAGGCTGATTTTGGTGGCGGGGGTTCGATTTGAACGAACGACCTTTTGGTTATGAGCCAAACGAGCTACCAGGCTGCTCTACCCCGCGACAACAAAATCATTATACATCAAATAATAAGAAAAAGCAATACTTTAATTAAAAACCGTGGTCGTGCCCAATGTTCACACCATATTCTACCGTTGGACTATAATCTTTGCCTTTTTTACTCAAATTCGTATCTTTACCTAACAATTCCACCGCATACATAGGGTATGAAGACAAATAAGCATTATCTTTTGACTCCAATCTTACCTCCACACGACGATATAGATCATTAGCTCGTCCGGTGGAATCAACATTCACCTGTACACCTTTCAATTTTGCTTGTGAAGAGTTTTCTTCTGTAGGTTTATTGTCGACTACTACAGTTTGTTTCGAACACGTTGTTCCATCCGCGCAATAAAACTCTAATGCAAAATCCGTATCCGGCTCACCATATGGCAAAGAAATTACAAACATGAAAGTATCTTCATTTCTTCCGCCGCCAATCGTATCCGGCAATTCTAACTCCACCGTACATGCATAACCATCTGTTGAATTCTCAGGACAATAAACCACGAAAGGCAAGTTCGTCTCAAGTCTATTATTTGTGTTTGCAATTTTTTCAGCACTAATCATGTTTTTAGCTTTCGCCGTATCATATTGTCCAAAATAATTATTGCTCAAATCCTTCGAAGCAAGTTCTTGATCGTTAGTTGGAACCATAAAAACCGTAGCACGATTCGTAGCTCTTGCACTAGTTTTATCAAATTGAGAAAGGTTAAACTGCTTCGCAGTTTGTACTATTTGCACTTGCAAAGTTGGTGGAACAGGAACTGTAGCAGAAGATGGCTGGAACGCAACTTCTCTATTCAAAATATTATTATAATTAAAATCTTCCACATTACGACTAGAATACCAGCTAATTTTTACTGTCTTTACTTTTGATACCACATCACTAGAATTTTTATTATCAAATTTAACTTTTACAAGTTTATCTGATTCATTACTAGTCAGTGTCGCCCGATAGTCACTTAATACATCTTTTAACATCACACACGTATAAGCTTGGTTGGTAGTATCAACAACTTTACCATCGCTAGAAGCCTGAGTACCAGAAATTAACACCTCACGTTCATCGTCTTTACCAATTCTACCCAATATATGTGCCACCTGATCGCAATCACTACTTTCATGTTCTACCCAATAAATAATATCTTCACAAGTTATAGGCTCAGAAGAATTAGGCTCCTTTTTACCAGCATTACTTGTATCACCAATTGTCTCCAAACATCGCTTATAATTGGCAAATGCTAATTTCGCGTCTTCAACACCAGCCAAAGCTGAATCATACGCAGATTGAGATAAGTCGTCATTAGACGAGCGCGCCATGCCCGAAAGAACCACCGCTGCAAAACTAGAAGCTAAAATCATCAATATGATAGTGGAAAAAGCCACAATATAAAACGACGCAGCACCTTGTCTAAATCTGTTTTTTAATCTTATCATTATTATTCTCCACCTGCCTGTGCGGCAAAATTAAATTTGTTTATTGCACAATAGTCAAACGCTTCCGTTGCATAATTATCTGGCGCTGCACAAGACTTCCCATTCACCTTGATATTAATACCGCCCCTAATAGTACCTAGTATAAATGATACAGAATAAAACAAATTATCTTTTGCAGCATTATATGCCGGAGTCGCAACATTCAAATCATACAAAGCCAACGTATTAGCCCCATCGTCCGCTAAAAGTTCTATTAGTTTAGACCCCAATGCCTCCTCTGTTATATCAAACTTACCATTAAAACTTTTCGAATCATAATTGTAATTGGTTTTAACTACCGACGTACAAACTCTACGTTTTTCATCAGGAATTCTATATAATCTGAAATTATTATTAGTTATTTCAGTAACTGTGTTATCGCTAACAAAGGCATACTTAATTTCCGCTTTATTAGCTCCAACTACTTGATCAACATTTTCTTCCCAAAAATAACCAGAATTCCAAACATAAGACTGCTTACCAGTACAAAACGCTCCAAAAACCGGAATATTTTTTATTTCCGTACCATCTTTCATTTTTACATCAGCATACCGCGTTATTGATACAAAATTCGATGCTCCATCTTTTTCGCATGCCTCTTGCTTACTACTATCGTCATAAAACTCCGCGCATTTTTTTACTATTGCCTGCGAAGAAGAATTTTGTACTGATTGTCGCATTTCATCGACTAACGCCATCCCATTAGTATTTACACTGTTCAGCGTCAAACCTCTCCTATAAGAAGATATTGTATTCAAAATAATCAACACAATAGAAAGAGCCAAGATGGCTATAAACACAATAGATAACGACAGCTCAACAATCGTAAAACCGTCCTTGCTTTTCCTCAGCATACTTATATTATAGCATAATCTTTTTCAGAAAATATAAGAATTACTTATCGCTACTACATTTATTGTCAGGGTCGTCCAAAGGAATAATTTTTACACCAGAAGCATTACGCGCATTCGACACGATTCTAATATCCTGCCTCCGATTATAATTATCATCAGAGGATACACAAAAATCAATTGGCTCAACTTGGAAACGATCTACTACGAGCTTATCACCTTCAAGCTTATCGCTCAGTAGTAAGTCTTTATAGTCTTGGCCCGATTTAGCCTTTACTACAGCCTCATTCACTTGTATTTTATCGCTATATGACAACAATGTATATACAAGGCCAGTTCGAGGATGCCTTGCAATTATAACCGTCGCATTCGATTCCTCAGTAGGATTATTATTGTTGTATCTGTATATCTCAACTTTAGCACCCCACTTTGGCGAGTAGCTCTCTACTAGGCCGGCCTGTTTTATACTATCGCCATCTTCTATAACTGGCGATGCACCAACGCTTTTTAGCGCAGCAAAAGTGCTACCAGAAAATTCACTATTGGCTTCACCTATCACATCATAAACAAAAATCTTATCATCCTCATTTAATTCACCATTTAATGCATAATTTTCTCCAAACGTTATCATTCTACCATAAATCGCTTTGTTACCCCTACCATCGCCTTTACTCTGCGGATTAGATACTTCCGAATAAACATTTCTCAAAAAATCTGCAAAATTCTTCACGCTGTCCGTAAAACGTTGTTGCGACACCGAATTACCTGTCCCTACTGCAATCCCTACAAAAAGAAGCCCTGTAACCGCCAAAAAAATCGCAATTTCAATCAAAGTAAACCCACTGCGCTTTTTCATAACTCAATTATAGCATAAGTATTTAATGCGTTGGAAACAAATACATCATCCATTTCTCAAAATTCGTATAGTTTTTTTCTGTCTTAACCTTTGCCACCAAACTATGTTTATTTTTAGCTTCCTCACTGTTTTCTGGTAAATACACCATATGCTCACCTGGAATTTGTTTATTTGCTAATTGTCGCGCCATTAGCTCCTGATACTCTGTCGAATTATAATACTCATTCTCGAGCTCAGCCATCTGTGTTTCTATTTGGAGCAATTCCAAATTCCTTTTTTCTGCATTCAGACGCTCAGATAATTCCCAGTTTCTAGACATTGATTCAATCGACTTAAAAGCCCACATCAAACAAAGAAAAATCGCCAACATCAAAACTACATTTTCCACCGTAAAAAAACCATGCTTCAAACGATATTGAATCCTACGAAACAATATTTTTATCTTGTTCATGCTTATCATTATAACATTTTATGATAAAATAAAATAATGATGGGGATGTAGCTCAGTTGGTTAGAGCATGCGTCTTATACACGCAGTGTCCCTGGTTCGAGTCCAGGCATCCCTACCACCGTAGGAACCGAACAAAAAGAGAGCTTGCTCTCTTTTTTGAGGTGACGCCCGGTGGAAGAGCCATCCGCCAGACGAACCGAACAATAAAAAGAGCCCCTTTCGGGGTTCTTTTTGCACCTAATTAACTTGCGCACTAATTATTTTTTCTTGAGAGTCAAGAAACCATTGCGCGGATTCTCACAAACCATACGGTCTGCTGGGAGATCACATGGTGTACCTTTGCCACCTTTTTCGTCTTTAGTGAAGAAGTAGATAGTCTGAGGTTTGCCACCACGTAGAGTTACTTCAGATTTGTGAAGGTAGTACTTTACTCCCTTGCCATTGGTATGTTCGTAAGCCATTTAAGCTTCCTCCTTAAGTTAATATATTCTTATCTTATGACCCTGTAAGGTAATTGTCAATAGGATTTTTAGAATTTTTTAGAGATTAATGTATAAATAACAGAGAAAGACGTAATATTATCCAGATTATCAATCTGATAAAAATTACAACAATTATGATTAAGGTTATGAGGATCATAAATCCCGTAAAAGTTGGTGCCCACACCGGTGAAGCATAATTATGGCGATAAAGTTCTGTAGACGGCAAACTCGCAATAATCTTATCTTGTAGCTCATCCGCTGCCGGGTATTTTTGAATTTCAGAAATCATACAATTAATAAAATTCGGGTTATCCCAAGTCCAGCCATTGTTAATTGCCGCCGCCCGACACACTTCCCCCGCCTGTCCATACACATTACCATTTGGGTTACTATCATCAGCAATTGTCTTCTCTGCTTCCTCCAAAGCTTTATTCGCTGCCCTAAGATACTGATGTTCCAAATAAAACGGACCCGTTCCAAAAGTCACCTTCTGTAAACCATTTTCATCTACCACATTAATTACTATGTTAGAAAATGTGAAATCTTTAAGCTCCGCCAAAGTTTTAGCAATTTTTTCATCATCATTTTCTTCATCTGCCGTAAGCACCGCCGCCCTAAGCTCAGTCATTCTAATATGATCGTTTCTAAGCAATGTCGCATCAATAAAACAAAGCGGCAAAAGAAGCACCAAAAGCTGCCAAGTTTTCAGCTTAAATTTTTTTAGTTTTATACGCCCACCCATTATTAATTATTCCTCCGGGATAATCGCAAGATGCGCTTCATCTAATTGTGCTTGGTCTACCACGCTTGGTGAGTTCATCATCAAATCTACACCAGAACCATTTTTTGGAAATGCCACAATATCACGAATGTTTTCAGTGTCTTCAAGTACCATAAAGATACGGTCAATCCCAAATGCACAACCAGCGTGCGGTGGTGCACCAAACTTAAAGGCAGAGAGCATCCCACCAAATCTTGTTTCAACATATTCATTGTTGTAACCTAGAATATTAAATGCCTTGTACATTATTTCTGGATTATAGTTTCGGACTGCCCCAGAACAAATTTCAAAACCATTCATCACCATATCGTATTGGTCTGCCACAATTTCAAGTTTATCTTCTGTTTCTTCAAGAGCCCTCAAACCACCTTTTGGCATACTAAATGGGTTATGACCAAAATCTAGTTTTCTATTCTTTTCATCCCACTCATAAAATGGGAAATCTACTACCCAGCAAAGTGCCACAATATTAGGATTTTTAAGACCAAAATGATCTGCAAAAGCAATACGAAGCTGGCCAAGTACTTTGTTTACTAATACACGCTCATCTGCACCAAAGAACACTGCGTCACCTTCCTCAGCACCAGTGCGTTCAGCTACGGCAGCAATTTCCTGCTCACTCATAAACTTGAGGATTGGGGATTTTGCTTCCCCTTCACTATATAATATATATGCTAACCCACCAGCACCGAGCTTTCTAGCTTGTTCAGTGAATTCATCAATTTCGCGACGAGTAAGCGATGCGCCACCTTTTACGCAAATTGCCTTCACACATGGCGCTTTAAATACCTTAAACTCAGTTTCAGAAAAAGCGTCAGTAAGTTCAACTAGCTCCATCCCGTAGCGAAGATCAGGTTTATCTACGCCATATTTTTCCATTGCTTCAGTATAAGAAATACGTGGGATCTCTTCGCTTAGCAACTTCTTACCAGCAAAATCCTTTACCAAAGATTTTACTAGTGGTTCCATTTCTTTGCGCACTTCTTCACCATCATTCACAAAAGCCATCTCAAGATCTAGCTGATAAAAATCACCGTAAAGCCTGTCTGCTCTAGGATCTTCATCACGGAAGCATGGTGCAATTTGATAATATTTTGGCACGCCACCCACCATCAAGAGTTGCTTAAACTGTTGTGGTGCCTGTGGCAAAGCATAAAACTGCCCTGGATGCAATCTAGATGGAATCAAAAAGTCACGTGCACCTTCTGGTGAAGAGTTTGCCAAAATCGGCGTCGCAATTTCAGTAAAATCATGGCTCTCCATATACGCACGCATAAAGCTATAATACCTAGCCCGTTCTTTCAAAAGTTTTTGCATGCTAGGACGACGAAGATCTAGGAAACGATATTTTAATCTCATTTCCTCAGAAGATTTTTCACCATCATCATGAGTATTTACTGGCAAAGGCTCAGACTTATTTAGAAGTATCAACTCATCTACCACCAATTCAATTTTACCAGTTGGAATATTTGGATTAATCAAATCTGGTTCGCGTTCACGCATTTTGCCAGTAGCCGTCAACACATATTCATCGCGCACCGTTTCAGCCAATTTAAAAGCCTCGGCCGTTTCTGGTGTTACTACAAGCTGGATAATCCCAGTATGGTCACGTAGGTCAATAAAAATCAATCCACCGTGATCGCGCCTAGAATTTACCCAACCAGACACCGTCACTGTTTGTCCAAGATATTCGTTTAATTTTTCCGTCAAAATTCTCATATGTGATATTATACCATTAATTTACCAGATAGTCTAATAACATCTGGATTGTGAAAAAACCCGCAAGTTCTTCTTTATCATTCAACACCAAATAATAATAACTATTTGTTCTTTCAATTTCAGCAACTACTTTCTTTAGCGTATCATCCTCATGTAGATGACATACTTCTTTGTCCATATATTTTGACGCTCTGTCCGTTTTCTTTACCTCGAGCATGTTTAGAGCTTCAGTATGAATAATTCCTTTTACTTTATTGCTATTATCCACTACTGGAAAATTCGTAAACCCAGACTTATACAATTTATCTAACATCAGCGGTCCAAGAAAGTCCTTTTCGTTTACAAAAACCATTTTTTCCTTCCCTATCATCACGTCAGAAACTTTACGTTCATCAAAACTCATCACCGCCGCAATTCTCGCACGGTCTTTATCGCCAAGAACACTTTTTGGCGTACGTTGCATTACACCAATAAATTCCTCTAGAGTTTTTGGCGTATACTTTACCTCCAGTTTTTTTGGACGATACTTTTCCAGTTTTGGATCAATCCACTTCGTAAACTTATACAAAATCTTATCCCACATATGATATAATTATAACATTAAAGGAGTTTTCATGAAAAAAGGTTTTTCTATAATCGGAGTTATTATTGTTGTAGCAATCGTTACCTTTATTGGTATTGGCACCTTCCTCATTATTGACGGCAACAACAAAGCCACCAATTACGACAACTACGATTTTTATTCCTACATCGAACCAGACGATCATAATGGGCAAATAGGTGATCATATCAAAGGCTCCAAAGATGCCCCAGTCAAAATTTACGAATATGCAGATTTCCAATGCCCAGGCTGTGCATCTATGAACAGTCGTGTCAACCAAGCACTGGAAGAAACCGACGGTAAGCTTGCTATTATCTATCGTAATTATTTACTTTCTTACCATCAAAACGCTACCGCCGCCGCCTCTGCTGCCGAAGCTGCCAGTCTCCAAAACCAAGATTATTGGAAAAAATATGCTGATACACTTTTCAAAAATCAAGCCGAATGGGAATACGCCACTGGCTCAGAACGTTCAAACCTATTTGAAAAATATTTCAACGAAGTCACCGACGGCAAAGGAGACCTCGAACAATTCAGGAAAGACATTGCATCCGATAGAGTTTCCAAAAAAATTAGTTTCGACATGGGTATTGGTAAACGCATCGACATACCTGGAACTCCAGCTTTCTTTGTCGATGGACAACGAATTGACTGGTCAAGCGAGAATGGTGGCTCTGTCACAATTAATGGCAAAGTAATCACTTGGGACAAAGCTTTAAGTGGCCCAGATTTTGTAAATACCATAAAGGAAATTGTAGAAGCTGCCACAGAATAAGCTTTACTAAAATATAAAATAAGCCCTGTAATGGGCTTATTTTATATTTCGATAAACTCTTGCCATTCTGCAGGAGCAATCTTTGCTTTACGCTCCTTAGAGCGTTTAAGCTTGATGATACGCATGTATCAAATATTCTCCTTAATGTTTTGTTGTCCTAACGACCTCAAGCCCACTCGCAGTAATATTGGGTAAAAAACGGACAACTTTTTCTATTCTATCAAACATCATCCATGCGTGCAAGCTTAAAACTATTTATTTTTTAGACTTCTTTTTTAATAGATTTACAGTGTCAAAATTTATAGCATTTTTCTGGAAAGTTACAACCGCAAGCCTAATCACAATTACCGCCGTAATTGCTACTACGCCAACCCCAATACAGTATTCTGGAGTTGAAATCGTACCAAATCCGCTTCTTAGCATCAATGCAATTGGCGCAGATGGTGGGAAATAAGTTAAGAACTGCACAAGAAAAGTCGGTTCCATCATAAACGCCTGCATGAAATACATTGGGAATACCATCGCAATTATTGCCGGCCCGATAAATGACGAGGCATCCTTTGCTGTAGCCACCAGTGAACCTACCAATGTACAAGTACCTGCATAAAATACTGCCGAAACAGCAAATAGCAACACGCTAAGCGTAATTGCCACCGGGTCGATTTCTATCATTGATAGAATTGGTGCAATCATTTGACTATCGCGATTTAGAAACACCAGTATTAGCATCGGTATTACGAGTGCCAAAATCTGTACTAAACCAAGTATCAGCATCGCAATAATTTTACCCACAATTAAATGTCTTGAAGACACCGATGTCAAAATCATCTCAGAGATACGATTTTCTTTTTCTTCCACTACGCACATCAAGAATCTATTACCGCAAAGTGCGATAAATAGGAAAAATATAATCCCGATTGCAAACGGAATAATTGCCTTACCCAGCGCATTTGAATCACTACCATCTTTGGTGATCTTTTTATCTTCTATTTCATATCCACCGGTGAGCGCTAAAATATCAGCAGGCTCCACACGGCTCGCCGCATCCTGTACCATCAAAGTCTTCAATATATTCCCATCAAAGTTCAGAATTTCCAAGCCTTCAGAAACATGATAAAACTCTGCTTTTTTAGTCTCTAAGAAATCCTGCGGAATATAGAAATAAAGATCCACCTCCCCGTTCTTTAACATTTCAATACCATATTCTTTATCACCATTAATAATATATGGTGCCCCTGCCGAAAATACGCCCGCATCATCCGTAATCGCAACTTTGGTATCACCCACTTCTGGATTTTGTTCTACGCCCTGCGAAGAAAGAAAACTAATTAAATAGATACCGCCAATAAGAAGTGGCATCAGAAGTGTTGCCGCCCAAAATGCTGGCTTTTTTAATTGGCGTATAATTTCAAATTTTGCAACTTTCCATGTAAAACTATTCATTGTCACCTCCATATACATCTACAAAGATTTGGTCAAGGCTCTTGCCGCCAAATTCTTTCTTAATCTCTGATATCGTACCGTATGCTCTAGCCGTGCCGTCTTTTAATAAAAGCGCTCTGTCGCAAAGTTTCTCTACTTCATCCATATAATGTGTAATGAGAATAATTGCCGCACCTTTTTTATGATGCTCTTCAATTATTTCCATAAGGAGCCTGCGGTTCATCGGGTCAAAGCCTTTGGTCGGCTCGTCCAAAATCAAGAGTTTAGGATTTCCCATAATCGTAATCCCTAACTGAATCTTCTGCTGCTGCCCACCAGACAGTTTTTCTATTTTTTCATTTTCTTTATCTTCTAGACCAACACGTTTTAAGTATTTTTTGCTCCATTCACGTGGCTCTTTGATGCCATTTAGCATTCCAAAATATTCCATCGTATCAATCACAGTTTCTTTACGATAGAGCCCACGTTCTTCCGGAAGATACCCAATGTTTACCGCCGAATCTTCTGGATTATATTTTTTTCCATCCACCAGAAGCTCGCCACCCGTCGCCGGATAAAACCCAAGGAGTGCCCGGATAGTAGTAGTCTTGCCAGACCCATTTGCGCCAAGAAATCCAAATATTTCCCCCTTTTTTATATCAAAAGACAAATCTTTGATCACAGTTTTGTCACCAAAGGTCATCTTAAAATGATCAACTTTTACTATTTCTTTCATAAGATATATTATAACAAAAAAAGAAACGGAATTCACTTTCGTTTCGTTTTTTATACTAAATTCTTTTACCGGACTTTTCTTTCAAAAAAATCCAATACTCTGGTAGGGCAGGTTGGAATCGAACCAGCATTGTATCCTTAGAGGGGATATGTCCTATCCGTTGAACGACTGCCCCGCCAACTTCATACATTATACCTTATTTTTCTGGTTTTCTCAACTTGTAATAGATTGATGGCGCAAAACGAATCGGTGCCAAAACTTGCTGTGCCGAATTCTCCATCTTTACCAAATTCTTAGTTTTTAGTATCTTCTTCAAAGTTTTACTTCTAAAATTTGATACCGAAAGTACTTTTATACACTTAAATCCAACCTTTTTAAAAATCTCTTCCACATATTTTGGATGATAATTATAAAACCCGTCTTTTGAAATTTCTTTGTAATTTGCCACTTTTTTATCAAACGGATTTACTTTAGAGCGTCCAGTAATAAACCGTGCCATTTTTGGCAAAGTTCTCTTATTTGCTACTTCTATCACCGCTACACCACCTGGCTTCAAAACACGATAAAGTTCATCGACTGCCTTTTTTAAATCCTTCAAATGATGCGTTACGCGCACCATCATCAGACCATCTAGCTCATTATCCTTAAATGGTAATTCATAAATATCACCAGCCTTGGTTTCAATTTTGTCACCGTAGATTTCTTTAGCTTGTTTTAACTCGGTCTTAGAATAATCAAAAAGATAAACTTTGCGTGCCCGCTTCAAATACTCATTTGCAAGCCTACCATAACCACCACCAATATCAGCAAATTTTTCCATTCTTTTTGGGAGCAACTTACGAATCGCCATTCTGTCTGCCTGGTCTTCGTATTCGCGATCTACATCTTCCCAAAAATCCTTTTTGTAATCGTATCCATTGTAGTCAGAAATAACTTTTTCACTCATAGGCTATATTATACCATACTCTATAATAATTGGTTAAGTTCTTGCTTATATGCTTCCACTCCTGGTTGGTCAAACGGATTCACGCCAGAAAGTTTCGCACTAATTGCACACGCCATCTCAAAGAAATAAATTAGTTCTCCAAAACCTTTTTCATCGTAGCTTTCTGGCCGAATGTTTAACACCGGTATCCCACCTACCGTATGCGCCTTTCGTACCGCCATTACTACCTTAGTATTTAGCTCATCGGTCGGATAATCAATAATTGTCTCCCATAAATTTCTACGACCATCCTGCATAAATTGTCCCATGGAATGCAAATCTGTTGAATAAATCACACTCGCCGGGAAAACCCCTTGCTTATTTTTACCTTCGCTCTCGCCAAATAGTTGCTTTAACCATTCATTAAAATACATCGTTGCTGGCTCAAAACTCGCAAATACCTCCGTATCATAGCCTCTCTGTGCCAAAGAATAACGCATCACAGCATATTGTGCAGACGAAGACGTATCCCGCGTCGCAACCGCTGCCCCCTCCAACAGCTTGTCAATATCAACCCCAGCTACCGCCATCGGCAAAAGCCCCACCGCCGTCAAAACAGAATATCTGCCCCCAATATTGTCTGGCACCACAAAACGTGTATAGCCATTTACTATCGCCTCATTATACAGATCACCCTTTGCCGCATCTGTTGTTGCATAAATCCGTTGCGAAGCTCCTGCTCCATATTTTTCTGCCAATTTTCTCTTAAACGCTTCAAAAGCAATTCTTGGCTCCAAAGTCGTACCAGATTTAGAAATCACCAGAACTGAAAAATCATGGTCCCCCACCTCTGTCAAAGCCTTATCAAGCTCCCTTTTGGACAACGAATTACCAGCATAAATAATCTTAACCTCAGATTTAGGCGCCAAAGCTTCTATAATCGCCCTATGCCCCAAATATGATCCGCCTATACCAATACATACCAAGTACTCCGCCTCTTCTGTAATTTTACGCGCTGCCTCTTTTATCCGCATTAATTCATCCATATCTACTTCTTGAGGTAATTTTACCCAGCCGCCCATCGGGTCCGCCCCAATATCGGTCAAAATCTGCATAATTTTACCCTGGTCTATCTGTTGGTTAAAGTTAAGCTTTATCATATACCCCTATTATAACACCTACCATATCAAATAAAACTCTTGCTTTTTTTAACAAAGTGTGATATAATAAATAAACAGTCTACCCGTGACTTGCCATCTAGGGTGGTACTTTGTTACAATGGGGTGGCGCTTTTGCCAAAAAAATAATTCTAACCCTCCTATTAGAATATAATATCCACTTTTTGCCATCCCAGCACTTTATTAACCCTGAGACAACGTCTCGGGGTTAATGCTTTTTATGATATAATATCTCTATGCCCCTGTGGCGGAATTGGCAGACGCGCTAGCTTCAGGTGCTAGTGATAGCAATATCGTGCAGGTTCAACCCCTGTCGGGGGCACCAACAAATTGCCTACGGCAATTTTTTTGTTGCCCCGTTCGTCCCAAAGGGTAAACTGAGGCACCATGTCCTAGATTACCCTAGAAATTTCCTCTAATGTCGTCTCACCCCGGAGTGCCAAAAGCACTCCTTTTTGTTCCAATGTCAACATGCCATTCTTCTTGGCCACTTTTTCAATTTCAGTAGTATTTATATCTGCCACATCACCCCTAATAAATGCCTGGATGTCCTCCGAGACCACCAGTTGCTCCATTAATACAGTCCTACCCTCATAGCCAAACGGGGCATCTTCTGTCGCCACTGGATCATAAAGTGTAATATTCTCCAAATCAACACCTTCCAAACGTTCCTTTGATACTTCCGCTAAAACTCCACGGATATACTTTACTTCTGCTTCTGTAGCTGGACGCGCTTTTTTTGAATCGGACAATCTCCTTACCAACCTCTGCGCAATCACCAACCGAATCGAACTCGAGAAAATCGGATTCACTCCAATTAAATCTATCATTCTCGAAAATGCCGCCGCCGTAGAGTTAGCATGGAAAGACGACAATACCAAATGCCCTGTAATAGATGCCTGAATCGCTGTTTTTGCCGTATCACCATCACGAATCTCACCCACCATTACCACGTCCGGGTCCAAACGAAGAACGCTCCTTAATCCCTCTGCAAACGAACCGCCATCATTCGTGTTAATCGGAATCTGCGAAATCCCCGTAATTCCGTATTCAATCGGGTCCTCCAAAGTAATAATTTTGCGATCTGTAGTATTAAGAGCATTAAGTATCGAATATAGCGTCGTAGATTTACCAGAACCAGTCGGCCCCACCATCAAAACCAGACCTCTCGGATGAGAAATCACATCATCAATTTCCTTTCTCTCTTCTTTTGACAAACCCAAAAGATCCAAATTCAGCAAATTTTCGTCAAAATTGAAAAGACGTAGCACGGCATCTTGCCCATACATCGTCGGAATTGTCTCCACGCGAATATTCAAAATGTGTGTAGTACCATCCAAAGTTACCTCTTTTTGCATATGGCCAGATTGTGGTTTATTAGAAGCCGTCGAAACGTTCGCCCTCGAACTAAGCTCCCCCATCAAAACCCGATATTTATCCTTATCAATATCCGCCACCGGGTGCAAAATCCCATCCACGCGTAAGCGAATCCGAATCTCTCCCTGCAAGTTTTCAATATGAATATCCGAAGCACCCAACTTATCTGCCTGATCGATAATAAAATCAAAAATCTTGTCCGAAGACACCGAATTCAACGTCTGCGACACCGACATAATTGTTTCAGAATCGCCCTCACCGCCAATTTTTATATCATCATAATGAACCTCTTTTGGAGGATCATAACGAAGCATAAATACCTTATAAGCCGAATTCGAAATCAAAAAGAAATCTGCCTTTTTCCCTTTATCAGCATACTCTTGACGCATTTTTTGGATCAAAGACCTTGGCGTCTGGCTAGTCACCATAAATTGGTAGTGCTCTTCCCCACCGCCTTTTTGCAAAGGAATGATAAAATCCTTGTGCATTTGCTCTATGCTAATAAACGGTTCAACCAAAGGGATTTCATTTTCAAACGAACGTGTATCAAGATACGGCAAACCCAAAATTCGCGCCCGCGAAGCGGTAGCCTGCTCTTCATTTTCACGACGCTTCCTTTGAATCTCACCCTCGTCCATACCATATATTATAGCATAAGAATTTTTATTTAAAAAACGAATATGATATAATCTAAAAATGGCAAGAAAATTCGTAATGAAACCTGTTGCAAAACAAAACCGCAACAACAACCACAAACACAGCGACAAAAGAAAACACCCTCGGTTAAAAAATGGTCGCTAAAAAAGACTCCCTTTACGGGGAGCTTTTTTGTGCAAATTAAATGGCGGAAAGGACAGGATAGTCATCCTAGCTCCATTCCTTTAAAATAGCCTCAGAAAAGCAAGCTTTTCTGTGTCTATTTTGGCGGAAAGGACAGGATTCGAACCTGCGGATGTTTCCATCTCTGGTTTTCAAGACCAGTGCCTTCAACCACTCGGCCACCTTTCCGCTAACAATTATAACAGATTATTAAACGTTTGTATAGTCGTCGTTTTCCTTAAGTTTTATTAGGATTATCATTCTGTCATGTAATGTTATAATGAATAAAACTCGGCACAGTACATTAAGGAGGTGGCATATGTCAAAAATAATAATCCCAGAATCAAATGTGAGTAAAAAAGTAAAGAGATCAAAGATCAAAGCAGGCGAAAAACACTACCAAGAAATTGTCAAAGAAGCAGACGAGCGCATCCTAAAAAACCGAATCAAAGAGCAAAAAGCAAAAAACAGTGCCAAGAGTTTCATTGCACTTTAAACCATCAAAAAACCGTCTCTTTCGAGACGGTTTTATTTTATTCTGCATTCGTATAAGTATTAACTACATCATCAAGCTCATCAATTGCATCAAGCAACTTTTCAAGCTTCTCAGCATTCTCGCCTTCAATTGGCACATAATTATTTGGTACATACTGAAGCTCAGCTGAAGTTACCGTCATACCGGCATCCACCAAAGCACCACGTACTTTCATCAAATCTGCCGCTGCCGTATAAATCACAATTCCCTCGTCTTCCTCAGTTGCATCCTCAGCACCAGCCTCGAGCGCAGCCATCAAAGCGTCTTCGCCTTTTTCAGAAATCTCAATTACACCCTTCTTAGTAAACTGGAACATAACAGAACCCGGATCAGCCATACGGCCACCATTCTTATCCAAAGTATGACGCACTTCTGGCATTGTACGATTCTTATTATCCGTAGCAATTTCAATAATAATACCAACCCCACCAGGGCCGTAAGCCTCATATACTTCCTCAATTAGCGCCGCAGCAGACTTGTCAGCTACACGTGCAATTGCGCGCTCGATGTTTGCTTTTGGCATATTTGCAAGACGCGCCTTTTCAAGCACCATTGCAAGTGATGGGTTCATATTAGGATCAGTACCAGCTCTTGCTGCAATCGCAATCTGATTCCCAATCTTTGTAAATAGCGCACCACGCTTGGCATCCACCACAGCTTTTTGACGCTTAGTAGTAGCCCATTTACTGTGTCCAGACATATTATTTCTCCAAAAATTTATTAACTAACTTCCCTGTATTTTACTATAAAAAGCACAAAAAGTCCACTTAAAGAGAAGTGGACTTCCAAGCTCTAGCTCTATTTTTTTTCGGATTGCTCTTTCTCCATTCTAGCACGAACCTCTTTTTCAATCATTTCCTTACGTACTTGCTCCTCAATCTCTGCACGAAGCTCATCATCAGATTTTGTTGTTTTACCAGTTTTGGTTTCTTCTTTCTTTTCCGTTTGAGTTTCCTCATCTTTCTCTACCAACACAAAATTACGTTTCTTCTCATTTTTAGACATCACAATCGTTACAATCAAAAGCACAATCCAAATAAAAGCAGCAAAACCAGTAAGTATAGCAAAACGTTCATTTGTTACATTGCCAATAATCGTAATAATTGTAAAATACAAGAATTCATAACCAGCGAGTACTGCAGATGTAATTTTCATTGGCAAAATCACATCTTTTCTTTTGCCTTCGTATATGTTCATAATCCCACCACAAATCAAACCAAACAAAGACATATACCCAGCAACTGATGCAATCCTTTGAATTGGGTTATTCCCAAAATAACAATTTATGCCATTACAAGTAAAATTATCCAATCCAATAGTTGGGGCCCAAGTGTAAATCAAGGAGAAAATCGTCCAAAACAAGCTAAAAACTCCGCCAATCAAAGCAAAGATTTGTGAAACTGCTCTACGTGACTCAATTAATCTAAACGCCACAGTCAGCATGACCAACATTAAACCTACAACGAAAAGCGAACTCACAGTCTTTCCCAGAACCCCAGTACTTTGACTCAAGTCACCCACTAGTATCACAATCACGCCAAAAACAACTGCCGCAATCACTAACCCCACAGCAAAGCGAAACAGCCACTTTTTAGCATTTATAAATCCCCCAATTGTTGATTCATTAAATATACTACTCATGTTTTTATTATAACACATTTTATTTTTTTGTTCTTCCACCACCACACCAAAATAAATAAAAACACAAAAACATAAATCAAGAATACCCACATTTGATATGGCGGAATCTCAATTAAAAGTTGCTTTAGTTCTCCAAAAAAACCCACTACTGCAAAATGAAAATCCAGTAGTTTTGTTGCACACCATGATACTGCCATCTCCACTCCCGGTATCCCCGCTACCACTCCAGTAAGAAACACCAGCCCCATCGCGTAGCTTAAAGTTGGTAAAATCAACAGATTCGCCACCACACTAATTAAAGAAATCGTACCATAATAATATAATACTATCGGCAAAGTCATCAGAGTCGCAGAAACCGTAGTAATCACTGTGCCTGCAACAAATCCAGGTTTTTTCTCACCGTAAAAAATCTTCGTAATCTTTGGTCCCAAAATCATAATCCCTGCAAAACTCGCAAACGATAGAAGCCATCCAAGATTTATCAAAAACATCGGGTCTATCATCAAAGTTACCGCCGCTACCATTATGATAATTCGCCAAGGCGCAATTTTTCTTCCCACATACCAAGCTATAAGCGTCAAAATCGACATAATCCCCGCGCGCAAAATCGACGGCGTCCATCCCACCATCGCCATAAAAAATATAATAAAAAGAATCGAAAACAATAGTCCAGAAAAACGCGACAATTTTCCAAAAATCTTTTTTGCGATTTCCACCAAAATAGACAGATGTGCCCCGCTCGCCACCACAATATGTACCAGCCCCACTATTCTTAAGCTCTCCGCTAAGTTATCCGGCAATCCAGATTTCATACCAAGTAAATACGACAGTCCAAGTTTACTCTGCGGTTCCGGAATCAAACTCTCAACCCTTTCTGCAAACCAATTCCGCACCTTCAGAATCAAATCGCCCGGCTCTGGCCGCGCCCACTTTTTAATCACCGGCTTATACATATACCCCGCATAAGTGCCAAACCCACCAGACAACTTTCCTTTTAATGTCACGTTGTCACTACGTTTTAATTTTTCATTTTTATACTCAGAAATATACAAACTTCCCCGACTCTCATATTCCCCATTTTCACCAAATCGCAAATTTTTTAATCTAAAACTAGTTCCTTTTTCGTCCGTTTCCGGATCACCATCTATCGTACCAGTCACCACCACATTTTGCCCCACTAGCCCATTAATAAAATCTTCGCCCACGAGTTCTTGTGTCACCCTTACGAACATCAAAATCAATCCAGCTAAAAACGCTAAAATCATAAATGCCATTTTTGGTTTTAAAAACGCCCAAATCAATAGCAAAAAAGCCAACAAAATCCACACTGGCGACGCAAAATAGTTTATCCGAAAAACTAGCGCCAGTATCGATCCGGCAATTATGCCCACACACATTGCCACCAAAAAATATGACTGATGCAAACTCTTCATCAAAAATTTTTTCATGCCCGCACTCTAGCAAAACCACCCCAAAATTACAACCCCCCACTTTACCTTGCAAACTGCTTGTGCTTTAATTCATCTCTAAAAATGCTATAATATTACTACGTGCACCCGTAGCTCAGTGGATTAGAGCACTTGTCTTCGGAACAAGGTGTCACAGGTTCGAATCCTGTCGGGTGTGCCACAACACACCATGGGTTCGAATGGAGTGAGCGTTAGCAAATGACATCCCTGTCCCTCCCGGTGTACCACGCACCCATAGCTCAACTGGATAGAGCATCAGCTTCCGGAGCTGAAGGTTAGAGGTTCGAGCCCTCCTGGGTGTACCAAAATGACGAAAAAACTTGACTAATTTAAACTTATGGTTTATATATAAAACTATAAAGGTCATAAAACATAAAAACATAAAAAACGTCATGAAAATATACAAAAAAAACAAAATAATATTAGGCTTGATTTTTACATCTATACTATTAGCCCCAGTCGCAGTATTTGCTATAAGTAGAATAACGAATATTAGTAATATTTTCGCGTTAACACATAGTATCCCAAATGGATACACTACATTTGAAGATGAAAATCTTTATAATTGCGTGGCGATTAATTATAAATATTATCACCCAAATACAGATATTTCTGAAGGTCTAACCGATGCACAATTACAACAAATAACATCTTTGTCTTGTGGTTCAAATAATATAGTCAATACTAAAGGTATTGAAAAGATGACCGCCCTAACATCGCTTTCCCTTAACGACAACCAACTTACCTCCCTAGATGTCTCCAACAACACAGCCCTAACAAAACTTTTCCTTTGGAACAACCAACTTACCTCCCTAGATGTCTCTCATAACACCGCCCTAACAGAACTTTACCTTTACAACAACCAACTTACTTCCGTAAATATCCCTAACAGCACCGCCCTAACAAAACTTTGGCTTTATAACAACCAACTTACCTCCCTAGATGTCTCTCATAACACCGCCCTAACAGAACTTTACCTTTGGAACAACCAACTTACTTCCGTAAATATCCCTAACAGTACCACCTTGACAGATCTTCGGCTTCATGACAACCAACTTACTTCCGTAGATGTCTCTCATAACACTGCTCTAACAAAACTTTGGCTTTATAACAACCACCTTACTTCCATAGATGTCTCTCATAACACCGCTCTAATAGATCTTTACCTTTACAACAACCAACTTACTTCCATAGATGTCTCCAACAATACCGCTCTAACAAATCTTTGGCTTTATAACAACCAACTTACTTCCATAAATATCCCTAACAGTACCACTTTAACAGATCTTTACCTTTACAACAACCAACTTACTTCCATAGATGTCTCTCATAACACTGCCCTAACATCACTTTCCCTTCATCACAACCAACTCACTTCCATAGATGTCTCTCATAACACTGCCCTCGAGAAGCTCAATCTCGGTGGCAACCAACTCACTTCCATAGATGTCTCTCATAACACCGCTCTAATAGATCTTTACCTTTATGAAAACCGGCTTACTTCCCTAGATGTCTCTAGCAACGCCACCCTAAGCAATTTAGAAACAGAAGAAAATGTCCTAATATCAACTAGCGTAACAGCACAAGAAAACGATAATAGCTATATTTATGACTTCAGTAATTTGAAATTTATAGAAGATGGTGAACGAATCAATCACGGCAAGACAACAACACCCTCCAATATTGTTTTTTCTATTCAAGACACGAATTATTTAACTTATGATAAACTCAATATGCTTCTCACTATAACAAACTTAGAAGCGACGAATGGCTATGTACGAGTAGTTGGTAAGGAAGAAGATAATAATGTACCTAACCGTTCATACAAAATCAAGCTCTTCGATATCGAAGATGACGACACAGAAGAGCCCATTGTTTATGCATTGTCCTTTAATACTAATGGTGGCACCGGTAATATCAGCAATCTAACTTGTACCACAACCGATACCAATACATTCTGTACCGTAACCATCCCATCTACCATCCCAACCCTTAATGGTTACACCTTCCAAGGTTGGGCAGACACTGCAACCGCTACTACTGCCAAGTATAACCCCAACGACACTATCACTTTGACTGCAAACAAGACTATTTATGCAGTATGGGCAAAAACTGATACCGGAGACGACAACACAGAAGAAAAACCCATTGATACGGAAAAAAGTGAAGAAAATATCAATGTTCCAAACACAGGTGCAGACACCAAAAACAATGGTAGTGCTTTCTCAACAATTATATTATTACCTGGATGTATAACATTATTCGTTGTTATAACCCACTGTATTTATACTAAGAGAAAGATAAAACATACTATAAATTTTTAAAACATAGTCGCAATTTCTTTCACTGAGGTATATCAATTTCTTATGGTATAATCTTAATATGAAATCACTTGAAGCTTCTCCAAATTCAAATACCCCAATATATGAAAAATGGATAAAGACGCTCAAGGACGTCAAATTCAAGGGAGTCACCGAAAAACCAGAGCAACCCCTAACACCCTCACAAGTCAATAGACAAATTAAGAAACACCAAGCAAAAATTATAGATTTGTTCATAAATAATAGAACAGATGCCCTAGAAAGAGACGAACCAGTTATTTCAGGCAAAGAACGTAAAGCATTTATCGACGTAATTAGAGAAGGACAAATCGGAGACAAACATTGGGAGTATGTATTAAACAGGATAAGCGGTCCAGAAAACCTAAAAACGCCAGAAGATATTTATAGTAGCATTTCACAAAATAAATACGCCTCTCAAATTCTAGCCTACATGACTGCAACAAACCCAAAAGCACTAAAAAAGTCCGGCGCAGAGCCTATCTCAAACTTTTTTCTCCTCTACAAAAACCCAATGCAGTTTGAAGAAGATGCTAATAGCTATCTAGAAAAATTTAAAAACGCGCCAAAAAATAAAGCCAAACATTATTATGAGGGGATGGAATACCTCAAAAAAACCATGTTTGGCAAAAAACAAGAATACTGGGATGCTATCAAAGCCATAAAATCTGAAGCGTCCAATTTTGATGACTATATGAATAATGCCATTATAGATGGCGACCCATTCGAATCTGATGGCAAATTCTACAATCTTTCTAAAGACTTTTTGGAAATCATTGGTCTAAACCCAAACTCTTCCATAAAAATAGACAATAAAATCATTGGTCTATCCTCAGCATTTCAAGTCGAAGACCACGTTGCTTGTTTAGCTTATGTTCCTACGGGAAAAGGAGTAATGGTTCGCGGATATTATCGTTCAGAATCTTCCGGCGCATGGCGTTATTTACCAGATTATACAAGACAAGAAGGTTGGTACGGCAAGGGTTTTGACGAAGAATCCCTCACTCTACCATTCGAAATGCAGAAAAAACTCGCCGAAATATCAAAAAAACCACTAGTAGATATAACAGAAGCAAATGCTGCTTTTTGCTTTTTTGGCACCGCCAAAGCAATAAAAACTCAAGATGAATATTTTGCAAAAAAGAACCAAGATGCTTTGCAGGGCGACCACTACAAAGAGTCATCGCATAATCCATTATTTAATTTTGGCAAGACAAAACGTACCAAAGAACCACCAGAAAAAGTTGGAGCCGAACTAGTCAACAATCCTCTCGGACCAGATTTTTCTAGAAAAATTGACTCTTACACGATGCACACAAAACTATATGGAGAAGTAACAGCCAATCTATACCTATCCAAAAATGGTCTACTTAGATACGCTGTTTGTGAAACCAACCATAACGGCAAACACGAAGCCTGGATTAATAGTATAACCATAGAAAAAAACGGAATTACTTCAGCTGGAACCGCAAAAAACTGGGTTTCCGCCGGTGATATTATCACACCGCTCTACGAATACACATCTATGGCAAACAATTATGGCAATCCTGCAGACATAAATAGCGAATATACTAATATGTGGGATAATTACATTAGTAAAACCCCCCTTATTAAATTGTACCAAGACTACGCAAAAACGAAATAATATGATATAATTAAAAAACGTGGTACCGTAGCTCAGTTGGTTAGAGCGTGGGACTCATAAGCCCAAGGTCACTGGTTCAATTCCAGTCGGTACTACCATTTTTTCTGACGAAAAAACGGTAGCACCAGAACTTCGTAAACGGTACTACCATCGTAGGAACTGAAAAAAAAGAGAGCTTGCTCTCTTATTTTGAAGTGACGCCCGATGGAAAGATTTTGCGTAAGCAAAAGTCTTACCAGTTGTGTTATAATAAACCCATGAACACGAAAAAAGGCTTTACTATTATCGAAATTATCATC
>JAEIGA010000830.1_pt1 | contig 45939 bp, 72 predicted proteins | sample 9270691 | NCBI WGS metagenome assembly JAEIGA01 (sample SAMN17057246, study PRJNA624740) | gut metagenome | biome: biome; isolation source: fecal sample | host: Bos grunniens | place: China: Xizang | collected 2019
GCTTCTTCACTCATATCACTAAATCTCTTAAACATTTCATTATAGTTATCTAATTGAGCAGCTTTTACTAAATCAGTAACATTAATAACTTTCTTATCATCTTTATATTGGTTTTGAATAGTGTACAATTCTTTCATTAAATTATATTGTCTATTCTTATCAGTCTTACTTCTACTTGCTAAGTCTACAAAGAACTCATAATTCATATTTGAATAATTTTCGTTTACTGTTAATGGTTTAAATTCATATTTATTTGAATTCTTTTGAGTATCTCTAACATAAAGAGTATCTCCTTTATAGTATCTTAACATAAATTTAACTATCATTCTTGAAAGTTTTTCTACAAATTTTTCAATTTGTTTTGTTGGACCATTATCTATTATAGTCGCTCTGTTAATAGCACTCATTGTACCTTCTGCAGTTGAACCAGCTGTCCCTATATTACCTATATAAGTATCAGAAACACCTGCATAAGTCTTAATATTTGCAACGAAACTTTCTTTAATTGCTATTAAATCTTTATTAATTTGTGGTGGGTCCATTTGTTTAATTGCTTTTGCTACGTCTCCATTAACTTTCCAAGCCATACCTAAAGCACTATTTAATTTTGCAAATTCATCTAAATCAATACCACTTTCTGCTGAAACTAACCAAGATGGAATTGTATAGTGCATTGCTATATTGTTTGCAGCACTTTCAATTAAGTTCGCAACTTTTTGTGGAACTGTTAATCCTCTTAATAAAGGTATACCATAAGGACTTTGTGGGATAGGTTCCCATTGGAATCCTATTAATGAAAATTCATCAAATGGATAATTCCTATTTTCTTCTACTAAATGTTTATTTATAAATGTATATTCTACAATTCTAGTGACAGTAATTTTTTCTTTTTTCTTCTTACCATTGTCATCTACTACTTCTATTGTAACTTTTTCAGGTTCTTTTCTATATAAAGTATTTATATCATAAAGATTATTTTTACTTTGTCCATAATCTCTACCTGTATATATGTTACCTTCTGTTTCTTCATTTACTAAACCAACATCTAAGTTATCTTTTTTGATTTTTGACAACCATTCTGGTTTATTTTGTTTTACCCATGTCTTAGATTGAGCTGATTTAATTACATAGAAATTTATTTCTTCTAATGATGCAGCTGTTGGGTCTAAGTATACATCACTTGTAGATAATACTTTTAAAGTGATAGCACCCTCTTTTCTTGTGTTGGTACCTCCTATAATCTTATTAGCATCTACATTGATTTGTACATAACCATTATCACAAATCGCTCCTTCTTTTACTACCGCTTCAATTACATCATCAGCTTTTAAACGATTCCATTCGTTTTTATATAAAACATTAAGTTCTTCTATATTTTGTACATCATCAGGGCTTAATGGTTTTAGTTCTCCCCAATATTTATCAGAACATAAACTTCCTAATCTTAAATCAACTGCGTTTTTTAAGTGATTTATATCACTTCGCATTAAGAATGGAGAATCATTTTTATTCTCAGCTAAATTCCATTGCAAACCTTCATAGTGTGCTCTATTAGTAATGTACTCATTATCTCTATTAGTAGCTCTATAAGCAGTCGCACTTTCAATTAAGCTAAGTAATTCTTTTTCTTTTGCCATTTCTTCCATGTTTTACCTCCTTTTTAATTATCTAACTTTCCACTTAAAAGGTCATCTATATAGGCTTTTTGAAAGGCAGGCACACCTGAAAGCGAATAACCTTTTGATTTTGAAGTAACTTCTTCTTTTTTATTAAGTAATTCTTCAATTTTTTCTTTGTTTTTTAATAGCCATACTAAATTTCTTAACCATTTCATAACTTATAACCTCCTGCATAACTTTTATTCGTATTTTTAGAATATTGTTCACTATTATATTCTGTATTAATTATATCAATTAATTCACGAAAAGACAAGTTTTCATTTGCTTTACTTTTTCTTTCGTTATTTAATTTATCAAAAAATTTCAAATAATTATTATGTGCTGATTGCTTGAAATTTACAAAATCGTAAGGCAATTCCTGACATATATATCTTAAACAGTCCATTAAGTGGTTGTTCTTATCTAATGGAACATCACCTAAATTCTTATTTTTATTTCTTTCTTCTTGTGTAGGATACCTATACTCACAACCCTCATATATAGTATTTGTTAAATTATTAAAAAACTTTACTCTACCAGCAAACATTAAGTTTTTTACTCTTTGTATACCATCTTCTATGTTATTATTTGCATCTTTTGTTACAATATCATGTTCTAATTGTAATTGTTGTTTATAAGTACGCCCTGTAGTCTTACTTCTTTTGTTTGAACTCGGGTCTATTAATGGCATATGTAGTAAACCTTGTGGTATATCAGCTGTCATTTGTTTCCATTCAGCTGCTACCTGTGCTAATACTTGGTCTGTTTTATAATATTCTTTATAAAAATGCAATTCCTTTGTTTCAGGGTCTATTGCACACATTAAAATAGCTGCTGGGTCATGTATACCAGGGTCATGTGCCATATAACGTTCCCAATGTTTAGGGATTTCAAATGGTTCTTCTAACATACTAAGCATATTAGGATAAACAGCCCCTTCAGCATATTCTATAATACAATCTACATAAAGCCTTGCTTGTGCTGGTGTTAATGAGTTTATTACTGATTGCACAAAACCAGGTGGCAAGTAAGGATTATCTCTTGAACTAGATAAAAATGCTGCTAAGTCAGGATTTCTATCTTTTAATCTATTTTTATACATATCTACAGTTTTTTCTATAGATTTACTTCCATAAATCACATCTGAACTAAATAATAAGTCTCTTATAAACCCTTGTGAAGGGTTTGAACATAAAACACCTACATAATGAGGCACTCCATTAATAATTCCATGCACATTTCTTAATCTTCGCACACATTCTTGATATATTTTTGGGTCAACCCCTGATGCTTCTTCTATTAAAAATGCTGTTATGTTCATAGAACGAAACTTTTCTTCATCATCTGATGCAAATCCTGTTATTTTATGTCCATTATTTAATACAATTTCAATATCTGCCTTAGTATCTGTCCATTTTGTCACAAATTTTCTAGGTAAATACTCATCAAATATAGGCATTATAGCTTTACTTAACTGTTTTAATGTTTGTGCTAACATTATTGTCTGCCCATTGGGTACAGAAAGAGCGTGATTTATAATCTCCATCACGCCCCCATTTGATTTAGCACTTCCCATACCACCAAGCATTAGCTTAATTTTATGTTTATCTTTGTGCATATCTAATTGATGTGGTAATGGAATATAATGTATATAAGCTGCATCACAAATATCACAATAACCATACCTGTGTGCACTCATTTTATTTATAGTAATTTTTCCTGTTCCACAATAAGGGCATTTATAGATAAGTTCTTCATTTGTTTCAATTATCTTTTTCATTTTACCCTCCTTAATTGATACTGGCTAATGATATATGCTACCTTTGAAATCTATATCTATCCAAAATCTTAAGTTTTCGATATAGCCAATTCAGTAGTTTTCGACCTTTGGAATATCTAACATATCACTAGACACTACCAACTAAATGTTGATAGTCGCATATACCACAATGTCAACCTACCTTGCATACATGCGTATTTGGAGTAAGCAATGAAGTATATGAAATAATGTGCTACTGAATTAACAATCACACATTATTGCTTAGTATCTTTAATTGATACTGGCTAATGATACTGCTTCTAATTGTTCCTAAATAGGTGGGAATGTTAGGCACAACCTCACTTCGACAATCTTGTAGTTATAGGCTTTGAGATGCCATCTACTCAGTCTTTGGAGCTAAGCCACCTATACAATTAATAAGTCTTAATATATCACTAGCCACTACCTACTAGAGATAGTGTTTTCTAAGAAAAATTTAGGGGTTAAGTCTTAGAACGAAAAAGAAACAAATACCCTGCTTATGTGTGAATCATAAGCAGTCAGCACTCTCCGTATGAAAAAAGTTCAGATAGTAGGTGTTAGGACTGAATAGTATAGTATAAGTAAAGTAAAAGTTGGGAGTGTACAGAGAGTGGTAACTACTTACGATTCCTCATCATAAATATCAGGCAGACGCATTATAACCACATTTTTGTGTGCTTCTTTACTTTCTTGTGCCTCTAAATTTTCTATTAATTTTAAATTGTCTCGTTTATTCTTGGCATTCGGATTACTTAAGTTATCCTCAGCAGCTGTTTTTAATAATGTTCTTTTATGTTTAGTTATATACACATTTACTATTCTATCAGATAAAAAGTCGTTCCATTCGTCAACTGTTGTATCTAAATAGTCATCAGCTAACTGAAACTGATTCTTAAATATATTCTTGTGCATATTACTAATATATAATTCAGCTAAATAAACATATTTCTCTTTTGTTTGTTCATCTAAATGAGTAGCCTCTTTTAATGCAATAGTTAATGGTTCATTTTCAGTATTCCTTTTTACTGCATTTGTTAGCTGTGCTTCTTTATATGCAGCAGAATCTTTATCCATTGCTGTATAATCAACGTCCTCAAATGATGAAAAGATTTCATTTATATCCATATCTATCTATCACCATATCTAATATAACATATTTTTTTGATTTTGTAAATTTTTTATTTTTATTTAGTTAGAGGAGAAGAGTTGCTAATATATAATATAGAGCTCTCCCCCTTGATAAAAAGTAACCGATTTCAACCCCACCCCCTGGGCATAGAATAAAACTTAACAAAAATATTCATACAAAAATACTTTACACAATGTTTACATTATATTTACATTATTGTGTTTTGAAATTTATAAAAATTAAAATTGTAAAAAATTGTATTTTTTGTACGTTTACGTATTTTGCTATATACCAAAATCAAAAAATAAAATATTACAAAATTATTTTTTTAATGTTAAAAATTGGTTTTTTTGTTAAAATTTGTTAAATTGTATTTTTTTGACAAAAATTGATATTAAAATAGTTATTATAACTATAGTATATTAATATAAAAATAAAAAATAAATAAATATGGTACTTTTTAAAAAATTTTTCGTATATAATAAAATACATCAATCTACAATTTTGCCAAAAAATGACATTTTAACAATAAATAACAAAAAACTACAATAAATAACAAAAAAATACTTGACTTTTAAATTCATTATGCTATAATAAGAGTGTCAAGTGGTGATAATATTAAAAAAATAACACTTGATAAAAAATAAATAAAAAAGTTATTGACAACTATAAAAAATTATGTTATTATTAAATTGTCAAAAAGCAAAAAACATTTTATTAGATTAAATAAGTTTATAATATAGACTTGCCAAAAAGTTAAATAGGGCTCACAAACCTGGCAAAGGAACAAAACGAAGTTAAGAAATAAAAAAGAAAAAAAGTTATTGACAATTTAAAAAAGTTATGATATAATTTAGATGTCAAGTGAGAAATTACTTGATAAAATTTAAAAGTAAAAGTTATTGATAACTTTTAAAAAGAAAAGGTTAAGAGGTGTAAAAATGGAAAAAGAACAAATCAAAAAAATTTATAGTTTACTTATTAATAATTATTATGAATACTATTGTACAGTTTATTATGAGTTTATTATGGAGGCAATAGCAAACACTTTAAAAGATTTTAAAAATAAAAAAACTTATGATATTGACGATATACATAAAAACATCAAAGAGAATTATATTTAATTTATAACTACTTTTTAGGTAGTTTGCAGAACTTTAAAATTACTTAAAATTTTGCAAAGTGCTTAAAAGGGGCACTAGAAAAGAGGAAGAAAAAATTATGGAAAAATTAGGATTATTAAAAAATGAAAAAATGGGGGCTTATGAACTAGAAAAAGGATACGCAAGTTATAGAACTATTGTAGAGCGTTTTATTGGGGATATTGTATTATGTAATAATATTATTGAAATTGATTATGATATCATTAATAATATTGACATTGACGAAGACCACGAAGAAATTGAAAATTTTGAGATATTCCAATATTATGTGTGTAATTTAGGGAAATGGGATGCAGAGCAAGCAAAAAAAGCTGGATTAATACTATCATATAGCGATGTTCTAGGATGTGATGTGCTATGTGTAGACCATTGGGGAACAAGTTGGGATTATGTATTAACTGATGTTAAATTATTTGATACATATGAAGAATTGGAGGCTTGGGAAAATGAAAAGAACTAGAAGAAATTTTAAAAAATATGTAAATAATTACATTATAGATATAAAAAATATAGGTAGAATTGTATTAGAATTTTTAAAAGAATACTACTTTATAATTATAATATATCTTATAATTTTAATAACAATTTTATTATCAATAAAAGATGTTAATAAAAAATATGATAGAATTTATGAAATACAACAAAATCAAATAAATGAAATGATAGAAATGGAGAAAAAAATAAAATGAGAGAGCAAAAATATTTAGAATTATTAAGTAATGGAAAAATAGAAGAATTAAAAGAACTATTAGAAAACAATATCAGAAACGGAATAGCATTAAAAAAGAACTCTAAAAGTAGAATAAGTGCGTTAAATAGAATTGAGAAATCGATTCAAAAAATAGGCAATAGCAATTTAATAGGTTGCACAAAATTAAATGATATGTATCTATTTACTGATAGCTACCAAGTAGCATTGTTAAAAGATAATGCAAATTATGAAATCAACGAGAAATTTCCACAAATGGAAAACGTTATTAATAAAATTTTAGAAGATAAAACAAAACTATATGTTGATATTAAAGATTTAGCATATTATACAAAGATTAAAATGGACTATAAAAACGAATTCTTTAATAATATAGTATTTGATTATAAACTAGTAAAAAATGCACTTGATGCATTAGGTGGAGATGTCGAACTATTTGCAAACAAAGATAAAAATATATTAGTATTTGAAAATAAAGAAAATGAAATGTACATTATTTTAGGTAAAAGGGTTTATTAATCCCTTTACCTGGACTAATTAAAAAGAGGTGTAAAAATGACTTATGAACAAAAGATAGATAAATTAGTTAGTGATATTGACGAAATTATAATTGAAACATTAAAGCAGTATGATACAAGAGATTTAGAAGAAATTATAAAAGGGTTAATTGTTAATCATACATTTACAAGTAAAGATAGCATACAAGGTTTAATTTACGAATTAGAAAAATTGAAAGAGGTGTATTAATATGGAATATGAATTAATGTGTAGATATGACACAAGACAAAGTTTTTATGGTAAAGCAATAGTAAAAGAACAAACAACAACAGGGGAACATGGAAAAACAATTTTAAAAAATTTATATAGTTATGGAACATTGGTTGCTAAAATATTATATGCTTATATAGATAATACAACTAAAATTACTTACTTATATATGGGTAAATACTCACAAACAACTACAAGGCATCAAAAAGAGTTTTTTAAACAAAATGGTTTAAGTGATAAAGAAATAAAAGAATTATTCGATAAAGATATATTAGAAAAGGAGTGCTAATTATGATAAAGAATATTATAATACAAAACATTTTAGATAGAATTTGTAAAATTATAGCAGATATTAATACAATACAAGAAGAACATTTTATTGAAGATTTAGACTATATTAAATTATATTTAGAAAATGCAACTAATTATAAAGAAATCGAAGAAGAAAAGGAGTGCTAATTATGATAGATTTGAAAGAATTAAATAAAACAATAGAATATTTAAATACATTAAAAATTGAAGAAGAGCAAAAACAACTTGAAAATTTACAAGTTAAAATAAAAAATGAAATTATGGAAACTTTAAAAGATACATTAATAAACTTTCATAGCAATACAATGGAAAAGTTTTTAGAAGATTCCAATAAAGCAGTTTGTTATGCTTATGATTACAAAGCTATTATAGACCATTTAGAAGATAAAATTAATGTAGAAGTATGGGAAGTGAAATAATGAAAGATATTAAGAAAATACACAAAGAATTAAGAAAGAAAAGGGGTTAATTATGGATTATTGGAAACGTGTTTTTATACAAAATTTTAATATGGAAAGAGTAGCAAGCGAATTGTTAGATATGATACAAGAAGATGAATTATACGAGTTTATAATAAGACAATTTAATGAAAACTTTACATATGAAGAATTATATAAATTATTTAAAAATGATATGAACGATGAAGATTTACAATGTTTGTTAGAAGAAATGGGACATAATTTTAAGGTGGTGGAAGAAAATGAATAAAATATATGATAATGGAGCAATTATGCTTGGTAATGTAAAAATGGTAAAAGAAGAAATACAAAAGGAAATAAAAGAGAATGTAGATATGTTTTGTGTAGATATGGAAGAAATACTAAAAGATTTAGAAGAATTATCTAATGAAACAATAGTGGCTATTAATTATGATTGTGGTATGGGTTATAGTATAGACTATTGGCATGAAGATGATATTGTAAAGGAGTGTGAATAGTATGGGAAAAGATAAAGAATTAAAAAAAGTGATAATTTTATGGCTTTTAGAAAATGAAAACGAGTGGCAAAGAGTAAATGCTTGTATAGAAGAATATAGAAATTATATTTACGATAAAAATGGCAATAGGTTAATAGGTGGGGAAAATGTTTTAAATTTCATTGAAAAAGCTGATAAGTTAATATATGGAGGAATTGATAATGAATAAGGTTATATTAGAAGAAAAAGGAAAAGAATATTTTACATTTGAAATTTATAGAAATTATTTAAGGGACTTTAAAAAGTGTAGTTCCTGGAAAAGTTTACAAGAGTTTAAACAATTTATAAATCATTATGTAAAATTTTATAAGGGGTAATTATGTATTATTTAGAATTATATGTGCTAGATAAGGGCTATGCATTTAAAAAGTATTTTGAAACTGAATTTGAAAGAGATAAATTTAAAAGAAAATTAAGATATAGTAAAAAATTAAAAGTAGTAGGGGGTAATTAATATGTTAAAAATATTTCAAGAAAAAGAAATAAAACTTGATTTACTAAATTTATTTTTAAATAATGAATCCATGTTTTGGCAACATGACTTAAAAAATATAGCAAATTTACCAAATGGTGAATATGCATTAATAAAAAATCTAAAAGGTGAATTTAAGCTATTTGATTTAGAAGGTTTAAATTATGTAAAGTACATTAAAGATGAGGAGGATGAAAAATAATGTTTTTAACCAACGAGAGCTTACAAGATGTCATTAAAGCAAAAGAACTTATTAGGGAAATAGAACCTGGATTAGCAGATAAATTGCAACTTATAATTGATGCAGTTAGAGCTAGAAAAAAGTATAATAGTATGAATGCTAATATATATAATAAAAAGAAAAGGGGAACTTATAAAGATGAGTAAAATGTTTATAGAATTAGATAAAATTGAAACAATTAATACATTAAATGTACTTTTAAAACATAATGGCAAAGATACATTTATATTACAAGGAACTTTACTAGATTTAGAAGATTTAGAAGAAAGATTAAATGATATTTTAAGTGTAATAGATGATTTAAGAGAAACCCTTGCATTAGAAAGGGAAACTTGTAGAAATTATCACAGAGCTTTAAGTCCTAGAGAATTAGGTATTGAATAAAAGTTTAAAAAGGGGCTTGAAATTTTATAAAAATATGTTAATATTAAATCATAAGGAGGTATAGGAAATGAATAGATTAAATAATGGGAGACTAACAATTCCAAAATCATTTAGAGAAAGGCATGGTTATACTGATGAAACTTGTTTTGAATTTGTAGAACATGCAGACGGAAGCTTTACTTTAAAACCAGCAGGTGCTAACTATAAAGTAAATGAAAGTGGTATGAAAGTATTAAGAAAATTATATATCTTAATTAAAGATGCAATGATTCTAGATGATACATCATTGGAAATTTTAAAACATGTAGTAAATGTAACTGATTTAGAATGTCCTGAATGTAAAGAGCCTTTATTTAGCATAAATGGTCAATATGTATGTTTAAAATGTAAGGAAGACTAATTATGATATATGACTTATTATATCCTTATCAAAAAACAATAGTTAACGACTTAAAAGACTATGATAGTTCGGCTTTATTCATGGATGTAGGTACAGGTAAATCAATTACAAGTTTAGCTTTATTTGAACAAAAAAGAATACAAAGAAAATGCGATAAATTATTAATTATATGCTTATGTGCAAAAATAGAAGAATGGAAATCTGATTGTGAAAAATGGTTTCCATTTGAAAAAGTAATTGTTTTAGATGGAAAAAAGAAAAATAAAGACGCTTTTTATGCAAAAGATTATGATATTGCAATTATTAATTTTGAAAAAACATGGAGAAGTACTGATTTATTTCTAATAAGTGAGCAAACTATGATTATCATAGATGAATCACATAAAATTAAATCATGTGAAACTAAATTGGGAAAATTTATGCAGTTACTTTCTTTAAATACACGATATAAAGTACTATTAACAGCTACACCTATGGCAAATGGTTATATTGACCTTTACAATCAATTATACTTTTTAGGCTATATAGAAGGTACTTTACAAAGATTTAAAGAAAAATATTGCAATGAAAAACTAATGTATATTCCTGGTATGAAACCTTTTAAACAAATTGTAAGTTATAGGAACACTGAAGAATTAGATTTATTAGTCAATAAGTATGCTAGATATTATGAGCGTAAATTAGAAGATGATTTAATTCCAAGTGAGATACTAGTTCCAATTAAATTAGAAGAAAAATATCATAAAATTGCTAAAGAACGTGTTTACAAAGATATTGTACTAGATAAAATAGGGTCAAAAAGAATTGGTTTAAAGGCATTATGTAGTGGTACATTAATTGGTAAAACATTAGTGGATGTAGAAGACTTAAAAAGAGAATATCAATTAAATACATATAAATTAGATTGGGTTAAATCATTTTTAGAAGATTTCAAAGAACGTGTAGTAATATTTTATATGTATGACCACCAAAGAGACCAATTATATGATATGATAACAAAATTAAAAAGACCTTGTGCAAGATATTGTGCAGAATATAAAGAAAAAGATATATTTGAAAAGAATGATAATGCAGTTGTATTAGTTCAATATAAAAGTGGTTCCACAGGTGTTGACTGGTTAAAACAAAGCTATGTAGGTATATTTTATTGTTTACCTGATTCATATATAGAATATTATCAAGCAAAGGGGAGATTAAATAGAGTAGGTCAAACAAAAAAACCATTATACTATTTATTAGTTAGTAATGGTAAGTATAGTGTAGATAACATAAACTATGAGGCACTAATGAATAAACAAGATTTTAATGATGAATGGTTTGAACAAAATTTTAAACTGATAGGAGAATAATTATGAATAAATTTACTAAAACCAACAGGGGGTTGAGGTATTTATGAAAATTATAATAGATAACATTGAAATGTTTAAGAAAATCTTAGGGCAAGGACGCTTTCACAACATTTATATAACAAAAGAATTATTTCATCAATTAGAACTTCTTTGTAGTAAAGATAAAGAACATTTAAAAGATGAATTATTTTGGAGAAAGGTTAACTTAAGATTTCCTAAAGAAGAGGTGCAAAATGAAAACAATAACAAATAAAGAATTTAATAATTTGCTAAAACAATATAGTGCTAAAACAATGGAAGTATTTGAAATAAATGAAGTCTTTAAATATACGCCTAAACAAAAGGAAAAACTAAAGGAACTCTTAAAATGATATTAATAATAGGACTAATATTGTTTGTAGTTAGTTGTTGTGTATTAGCAAAAAGATATGATGAACAAATGAAAAAGGAAATGGAAGAAAGGAAAAGATAGATTATGGATTTATGGGTGAGAAGTCAAGATAAAGAAACATTATTAAAAGTTGATTATCTATATATACCAATTTCACGAGATAAAGAACATTTTGGTATATATACAAAAAACGGTGTAAGAGATGAATATTTAGGTGTTTACAAAACCAAAGAAAGAGTATTAGAAGTATTAGATGAAATACAAAGACATTTAGTAGTTATTAATGATAAAAATAATAATTATTTTTGTGTATATGAAATGCCAGAAGATTAGAAAGGAATAAATAGATATGGAATTAAAAAAAGGAATGTATGCAAGAACTGAAGATGGCGAGATTTTAAAAATAAAACATATTGAAGATGTTTACACGAGTGATGGTATATATATTGCAAATGTAATATATTTTGGTGATTGTTTTCACATTAATAGTGATGAAGTTATCAAAGCAAGTCATAACATAATAGACCTAATAGAAGTTGGTGACTATGTTAATGGGTTTGAAGTGGAATTTATAGACAACGAAAATAAAAATATTATATGTTATACTGCAACCTTTGATGAAGAAGATATTAAATCAATAGTAACAAAAGAACAATTTGAAGCTATGGAATATAAGTTAGGAGATGAATAGAGTATGTTTACATATTTGCATTTAAAAGCAACAAATTGGAAGAACCCAATAGGAATTATATTAACATTTGTTACTTTGCCTGTTGTAATAATGGTAGATTTATTTCCAATAGTTGCTATAACTGAAATTGTAGTTGGAGTTGGTTGTTTGTGGGAAAAATTTAATAAAAGATAGATTAGGAGGTAAATATGAAAGAAGAAAGAACACATACTAGAAATCAAAGAAGAATGTACAGAATACATAAACTAGAAGAAAAAGTACATAATCAAGATTTATTAATAGGTAGTTTACAATCCCAACTAAAAGCAAAAGAAGAAGTAATAAAAGAAGCTAAGGAGAAATTAAAGAATTATATAACCTTTTGTAAAAATGATAGTCAAGGAGCTTATGAAATGTGCAATATGGCTATTAGAAATTATAAAAATATAGATGAAATCTTATCTAAAGGAGAGAACAAATGAATAAAAATTTAGAATTATTAAGTTATAGTAGCAAATTTCAAATTAAAAAAACTGAAGAAAATGTGTATAAAATAGAACACACTATAGCAAATTTAGGAGCAACCATTAACAAAGACAATGAAATCAAATATTATGTTACAGGATGTTATGATAGTGGCTGTGATTGGGAACAAATAGATTTGGAATATTTTATAGAATTAAAAGAATTTTGTGAATTAATGATTAAATAATTTAGGAGAGAACAAATGATAGAATGGTGGAATAATTTTAAACAAGATTTATTGTTTAATATAATAATGACATTTATGGTTTCAATACTAATGTTATTATTCAGTTTATTATCAATTTTTTGTATTAAAGTGTTAATAACACAAATATTTTAAATAATTTAGGAGTGATGTTAAATGAATAGATATAAATTAAAAATGAAAACATTAACTGGTTTAGGTAACGAATATGTGTATGTGTATGCAACAAGTAATTTTGATAGATATTTAGATATACATAATCTTAAATATGCTAGAGATATGACTAAAGATTATCAATTAACTGATAGGTTTGAGAAATTACAAAAAGAAAACAAACAGTTAAAAGATAGAATTAATAAAGCTATTGAGTATATAGGAAATTATGATGTGTTTAAAGCGTTTTCATTTCCATTAATGAAAAGAGATGAGGAAAATCAGGTTAAATCATCTATACAATATGAATTTGATACAAGCATTAAGAAAGATTTATTAAAAATACTAAAAGGAAGTGATAGTGATGTATGAAATATTAAAAACTTATGATAAATGTATGGGTAATTATTTTAAAACAATACTCTATTTAGAAAATAAATTGAATGGAGTTATGGAATATGGTAAAGCACAAGAATTATTTAAAATATTAGAAATGCTAAAAGGAAATGAGGTGAAATAAATGAAGAAATTATATGAAAAAATAGAAAATGATATTTTTTGTGAAATAGATAAAGACAGGGCTATTGAACTAATAAAATATGGTAATGGGCATCTAGTGTATAATCATTTAAATTTTAAATTACAACAAGAAAACCAACAATTAAAAGATAAATGGAATAAGTTAAAAGAGTGGTTAGAAGAAGAAACAATACAACATTGGAGTACAACTATATTAGATAAAATGCAAGAACTAGGTTGGAACAATGAATTGTAATTATAGAATATATGCCAGTTCAACAAATGGCTATGAACAAATAGATGTAACAAGAGATGAAGAAAAGGCAATTAAATATTTAGATGCTGATTGTGAAAAGGTGTTAATAGTAAGACACGACTTTGATAAAGATTGTGATGAAGCATACAAGTTGTCTTTTCCAGAAAGAAAGGTTAAAAGAAAGGGTAATAAAAGATGAGAGAGATTAAGTTTAGAGCTTGGGATGACCGTTACAAATATATGAATTATAAAGTTTTAGTGGGAACATATGGTGAATGGGAAAAAGTAAAAGATGATAAAAATTATACTGCTTGTAGTATGTGGATTGAACCCGACAAAGTAGATTATAAATGTGAACCACATTGGACACATTTTGAACCATACCATAAAAATATTCATTTAATGCAATACACAGGTCTAAAAGATAAAAATGGTGTAGAGATTTATGAGGGAGATAAAGTAAAAATAATTAGATATGATTATGAAAACGGAAGTGAAAATAGTTGGGGTGATTTAATACCAGAAGAAGTTGAAACTATTATTACTATGGATTTTGATTTTGCTTATACTTTTAATCTTATGGGTGAATTTGATGAAGAAAGTATGGAAGTAATAGGAAACATTTACGAGAATGAAAAAGAAAGGTAAAGAAAAAGGTGAGAAAATGAATAAAATTCGTATAATAGATTTATTAAATAAAATAGCAAATGGTGAAGAAGTACCAAAGAAGATAAAATGGTGTATAGATGAATGGCAATATAATAATGGTGCATCAAAAAACTATTTCAATGATTATGAAGATTTGTTTAGTGTTATTGATGGAAGTAATTTAAATGATAAAGTAGAAATAATAGAAGATAAGCCTAAACATATAGAAGAATTAGGAAGAGCTTATACTGATAATGCTTGTTTAACAGACCAACAAAGAACAACAGCTATAAAAATTAATGAACTAACAAAAGCAGTAAATTATTTATTAGATAAGGAGGGAAAATAATGTTAGTTTTAGGAATAGTAATAGGAATTTTAATAATAATAGCATCAGCAATTTTAGGTGATGGTGATGATGGAGAAATGTTTTTTCTGGGTGTAGGTTTGTGTGTAATTATTGCAAGTCTATTAGGTATGCTTATTTGTTTCCACGATATAGGACAAGCAAAAATAATTGATAAAAAGATAACAATGTACCAAGAAGAAAATAAAAACATTGAAGAACAAATAAATAATCTAGTAAAAGAATATATGGAATATGAGGGTAGTACATTAAAAGAATTTTCAAGTGAAAGCTCAATAACACTAATTACTATGTATCCTGATTTAAAAAGTGATGAGTTAGTAAAAACACAAATAGAAACATATACAAAAAATAATAATAAAATTAAAGAACTAAAAGAAGATAAATTAGATTATAGATTAGCTAAATGGTGGATTTACTTTGGAAAGTAGAAAGGAGGAAAAATGAATTTAATAGACCCAGAAAGAGAAATAAAAAATGTACTAAATCTTATTCATGAAAATGGTGAACACCTAACAAGTGTTGAAATGACAAGATTTACATTTGATTACTTGAATAGTAAAGGCATACATGGATTTAAAAATGGAGTAAATGAAACAATTCCTATAATTTTAAATGAAGCTTTACAACATCATGAAATTAAGCTTAATCGTGAAAAGAATATTAAACCTACTGAATATGAACCATATGAAATGATAGAGGAACAACAATGAAAACATTTGAACAAGTATATTTAAAAGAGAAAAACAAAAATCGTGATAAAGATTTAAAACTTCAAATATATCTAATAGACCAGCAAATAAAAGATTTAAAGAAACAAAAGAAAGTCTATGTAGATGAATTAAGAGAATATGAAATTAGTAAAACAAAGAATAGAAAAAGAAAATAATTTTTCTTTTTAAAAGATATTGAACTTATGTTCAAAATGTGGTATTATGAAAATACAAGGAGGTAGATATGTGAGTGATGTTAGGGAAATCGCAGATAACTTTTTCAGTAAAACTTGTGAACTATTAAGTTTTACAAATGAAGAAGAATGGCTGAAAATGCGAATGAATGGTATAGGAGGCTCTGATGTGTCTTCTATAATGGGGCATAATAAATGGCGTACTAGAAAAGATATTTATCATAGTAAAAAAATATTACAGCCTCAAACAACAAGCGAAGCCATTGAATTTGGAAAAGCTTTTGAACCATTAATATTTGAAGCTTTTAAGTATAAGTATAAGGATGTATTCGAAACACTTGATTATAAAGATATTATGTTTAGAAATATATTTATACCTTATATGCAAGCTTCTCTAGATGGTGTACTAGTAGAAAAAGCTACAAATAAAGTAGGTGTGTTGGAAATTAAAACAACACAAGCAAGAAAAAGTAAATGGTACTATGAGGATGGTACTTATGGAATCCCACAAGAATATATAGACCAAGCAATTCATTACTTTAATGTAACCAATGCAGACTTTGTTGTATTCCAACCATTAATTAATTATGATAGACTAGATAATGATAGAACAATGGAATTTTTACAACCTAGAAGAATAGAAAGAGCAGATGTATTAGACTATTGTAATGAAGTTTGTAAAGAATGTATCAACTTTTGGGAAGAATATGTAAAAAAGGACATAGAGCCAAAAAATTTAATAACATTTTAAGGAGGGAAATAATGTTAAACGAATTAGAAAGACCTAGTCTAAAGGTAAGTTTGGATGTTGAAATTCCAGATATACCTGAACTAAAACACGATTTAAGAAAGGTAGAAGAATTTTCTATACAATTAAGTAAATTTTATAATAATTTGCTAGATTTAAATCAATTAGGAGAAAAGGAAATTAAAGCAGAACGAACAAAAGTAAGGAAATTAATGAAAACTATAGGTGATAATAGAAAAGCTGCTGTAAAAGCCTTTAAAACACCTATTCAAGATTTTGAAGATACTTCTAAAAGAATTGAAAAAGTATTAAAAGAAACAGATGATAGAATGAAGTCTATTGTGGATGCTGAAAAAGAAGAAGAGGTAGACCCATTCGCAGGATTAACAACCAATGTTTCATGTGAAACATACAACTTTAGTATTACTTGTACTAAGGAACAATATGAAGAATTATTAGAAATAATGAAAATGAAAGGAATAATTATAAATGGAAACAATTAGTTTAAAAAGTAAAATAAATGAAATAAGATTAGAATTAAGTAAGGAAATGTCAAAAAGTGGGAAAAATACTTTTAGTAAGTATGATTACTTCCAATTAAAAGATTTTATGCCACAAGCTTTAGCATTATTTAATGAAAAAGGAGTTTATACTGAATTTTGGGTATCAAAAGATAAGTTAGAATTACCTTCCGAAGAAGTAATAACAAAAACATTTGATAACGAGGGTAATGTAATTGGGGAAGTTATAAAGAAAAAAGAAAATTTTCAATACGTTGAAAATGCACACTTAATAGCAGTTAATTTAGAGGATGAATCAGATGAAATTGAGTTAATTAAAGAAACTGCAAGTTGTAATTTAACAGGTGCACAACCTATTCAAAATTTAGGTGGTAAATCAACATATATGAAAAGATATATGTACATGGATTTATTAGAAATTAATGAAAACGATAAAGTAGAAGAAGAAACAGGCAAACCTGTAATAGCTGAATCTAAAACTACTAAAGCTACAAAACCAGCAACAAAGACAGTAACAGCTAAAGCGGAACCTGAAGTAAAAGAACAAAAGGCAGAGGTTAAAGTAGAAACTCAACCAGATGTAAATGAATCAGAAGTATCATCTGAAACTCAATTACTTACAATGCAAAGTAAATTAGAATTAGCTAATTTGATGAAAGAAAAAGGGTTAGACCCAAAAGCAACAATTATTGAGGCTGCAAAAGCAATAGGGCGTGATGTTCCTTTATTATTAGAAAGTGATGTAACTGCAATAAAAGAATTTGTTGCCAATGAAGTGTTAGGATAGTATTATGGATAAATTTAAAACATATGACTATGCTGAAGTAGAAGCCTTAATAGAAAAAGCTTGTCAAGAAACAACAGATGAAATGAATGAGCTATTCATAGAAACAAATATGGTTAATATTATGTATAGATTTTTCGTTAAAATCGTACTAGATAAAGTAAAAAATAAATTAATAAAGAAAGATGAGGAATAAAATATGAATTATGTAATTATGTCAGGAAATTTAGTAAATGATATGCAATTTGGAGAAAGAGAAGGAAAATTATATGCTTATAATAAAATAGGTGTATATAATGGTAAGAACAATGACGGTTCACAAAGAGATTCAATGTTCTTTGACTTTGTATGCTTTGGTAGAGATGCTGAGCTATTCAGAGACCTACAAGTGCAAAAAGGAGAACCTGTTACATTAGCAGGGCGTTTAGAAGAAACTCAATCAACTTCACAAGATGGACGTACATTTATAAACAAAAGAATAGTATGTTCAAATGTAACTATAAACAAAAGAAAACCAAAAGTAGAAGTGTCTAGTGTAAGTACTACACAAGACCCATTCGCACAATAGGAGGTTATAATGGAACTATTTAAAAAAGCAAAAAAGCAACCAATTAAATTTAGAGGATTTGAATATTCTGGATTCAATGAAGATTATCCTTATTGTAATTATTATTATAAGGAATTACCAAGAGATAATTTTGAATTAATGGAATTAATACTAGAAGGTACAATAAAAAAACCAGAAGTAGGTGGTGGTACTAAAGTATCGTTCTTAGATGCTTTTATGTCAAATCATTTATATAATTTAAAAAATAATATTAAAATTAAAGATAATAAAGATTTTATACATAAAGTAGTAACTACTTCTTATGCAGACCTAGAAAAAGTACAAAAAGATGGTATTTTAAAACAATTTACATCAAAAGTACCTGCTGAAATAAGAAAACAACATAACTTTAATAAATACATAGAACAAGGTTATGAAGTATTGTATTGCAGTAATAATGAAACAGCACTTAAAAAAGTTTCTATTATTAATATAGTTTTAGTTAAAACTAATACAATAGAAAGTCCAGATGAAAGATTTGAAATAAATAGAACATATACTATATTTAAACCATTTAAGTATATGACTAAACCTAGTTATCTAAAAGGAGAAAGTAAAGACAAGTATTTTGAAGAAGAGCTTCCTCAAATAGTTGTTAACCATGATATATTAAAATAACATAGAAGAGGAAGGGAACAATTATGAAAATAAACTTTTTTGAAGATTATTTAGAAAATCAGTATAATCAAGGTAAAATTGATACAATGTTCCCTGATACTAAAGGTAATGTTAAAATGTGTTGCCCATTTAAACATACTAAAACTGTGTTTGATGATAACACTTGGGAAGAAAAGACAATAGAGTATTTAGAAGAAATACCTTCTTCAAGTGTAAACCTAAATATGCGAGTGTTCCATTGTTTTACATGTGATAGAACATTTAAAGAAATGGAATTTGCTGAAGAAATATTACAAAAACCTAAAGATGATATTATTAGGGAGTACGTAAGTAAAGAAGCATTACAATCAGCTAGTGATAATTGGAAAGAAATGCAGCATAAAGCACTTCTAGAAAACAATTATGTATTAGATAAGCTAAGTGATTTAAAAATAAATTTAGACACAATAAAAGAGCTTAATTTAGGTTATATGACAAACTGCTTAGCAATACCTGTATTTAAAAATGGTTCCTTAATTAATGTTGTAAGATACAATATTAATAAAGCACCTGGATTACCTAAAGTAAGATATAATGAAAATACAAATTCAGGTGATATAATTCCTTTTGATTTATGGAAAAATGATAATAGACCTACTATTATATGTGAAGGTGAAAAAGATATGATAGTAACTAGAAGTCACAATTTTAATGCAATTACTTTGACAGGGGGCTCTCAAAGTGCATTACAAAAAGAGTACTTCCAATATTTTAATAATAAAGATGTATATATTTGTTATGACAATGATGATGCTGGAAGGAAAGGTGCCATAAAGTTATATAAGGATTTACAAAAGCATTGTAAGACTATACATATTACTGATATAAGTAATGTGTGTATTGAAAATAAAGAAGATTTAACTGATTTCTTTGTAAAATATAATAAAACTGAAGAAGATTTAAAAGATGTGATTAGAAATAATTCTAAAACATTATCAGAAGAAGATTTAAAGGAAGTTGTGAGTAAGCACGAATTATCAATTAGTAAAATAGAAGATAATATTGAAAAATGTAAATTTAGAAAAAATTTAAAATCAACATTACAAATAGTAGCTACATGTACTGAAACCTATGCAATACCTGATTATGCACTTTTTAAACCATATGATAGTGATGAGGAATCATTGCCACCAAAAGCATGGTACTCTAAAAATAGTCATGAGAACTTCTTAGAGCTTATGGAGGGTAAAGTTGTTAAGTCACAAATACCTGATATAATAGCAAATCAATTAGGGTTGTCAAATAAATGGCAAAAGGTTTACGAATGTGAATTAGGTGATTTACAAACTATGTATAAGGTAACTGTAGCTGACCAAGCTAGAGAAGATGATGAAAAAGCTTCTGAATTTACAATAGACTTATATTCAAGAGTTCCTTTAGATATAGGAAGTATTTATAATATCACTTATAAATTATATCCACACCCAAAGCAAGGGCGTAAAATAATTGCTATAGCACAAGATATTGAATCTACAAATTATGAATTTGATTATGAAAATAAAGAATATATAGAAAGCTTATCTATGTTTAAATCAAATGATAGTATAGATAAAAAGATAAATGAGCTGTATGAGAGTGCAAAATGTCACATAGCTCCTTACCTAAATAAAGATTTATGGTTCTTAATGGATTTAGTATTTAATTCACCTTTAGATTTAAAGTACAGAAAAGAAATAAGAGGTGCACTTGATGTATTTGTACTAGGGGATACAAGAACTGGTAAATCAGAAACTTCTGTAGCACTAAAAAATTTATATGATTTTGGTGAAGTTGTTCCTTTAAAAACTTCAACAGTTGCTTCCTTAATCGGTGGTACTGATGACAAGTTAAAAAGAACAAAACTTGGTGTATTACCGAGACACCATAAAGAATTAGTTGTAATGGAAGAATTTAGTGGTGCTCCAGTAGAATTTATTAAGACACTTACTGAAGTGCGTTCTAGTAACATGGTAAAAATATATCGTGTTGCAGGAGATATACAAGCACCTTGTAAGTTAAGAATGATAACTATTTCAAACCCTATAAATGGTAGTCTAGATGTTTATCCTAATGCCATAGAACCTTTAAGAGAACTAATATTAGCTCCTGAAGATGTGGCTCGTTATGATGCATTTATGATAGTTCCACATATTGGAGAACGTATAGACCCTGAAAAAATACCTTTAAAGAAAGAGTATGAAATAGACGCTACACATTATAGAAATAAAAGTAAATGGATTAAGTCACTTACATCATCTAATATTGTAATTAATGAAGAAATGTCTAGTTATATATTTGAAAAAAGTATTGAACTAAATAATACATTTGAGTGCAGCTTCACAGTATTTGGAAGTGAAACTGATAAGAAAATAGCTCGTTTAGCAAGTGCATTAGCATGCATGCTATGTTCAACAAATGACTATAAAACAATATTTGTTACAAAAGACCATGTGGATTATATAATAGACTTTCTAAAAAGAATTTATGATAATAATGTGTTTAGACTTAAAGAGTTTGCTGACGAAGAAAAATCATATAAAGTTGTTGTAGAAAAAGACACAAAAGAACTTCAAAATTTATATCCAAAAAATGTTACATTTATTGATTTCTTAGCAAATACATCTAAAGGTAACAGAAACGAATTACAAACTGTGTCAGGACTTGCAAAAGATGATTTTAATAAGATATTTAATTTATTAGTATCACGAAAGTTTATCAAGCTTTCAAAAGACCAAGTTCAACCAACAGTTAAATTTAGAAACACATATAGATTAATAGACAAATCATTTAATTTAAGTGATTCTGCATCTTATGAAGATGCTGAAAGTCCATTTTTCTAGAAAGGGGAAAGCATGAGAGCAAAAGATAACAGGAGATTAAAAGAAATAAAATTATCTATATATTTAAACCATATAGATAAAATTAACGATAAGAATGAATATAAGAAATTACTGAAGATACTAAGTTGTTTAGCCTTATGTTTTGATGGAGAATCTAATAAAATACTTGCTGAAATAGTACAAGGCAGTATATGTGATGGTTATTTAGAAGCATCTGATAAAGAGTTAGTAGCTTGTTTCAAAACATTTTTTACTAAAAAAGAAGTAGCTAAACGCTTAGGTGTTTCAGTAAACACAATAAATAATAGATATGATGATTACTATAACAGAGACTTTATTACCGAAGATTATCTAGCAAGTTTAAAACCAAAATTTGGTAGTAATAAGGCTATAGTTTTAATAGATATAATACTAGCTTTTATAGAAAATTTCAAAATATATTCTCTAGAGCAAAGTAATGAATTATACAATCATGAAAGAACCTTAGAAATAGAATTTTGGTTTATCTATAATAAACTATTTGAAATCTTTCGAAATGATATGTTAATTAGTAAATTTATATTTAATCTATGTAATGCATTTAGTATAGAATATAGTACAATAATAAATTTAAAAAATAATGTTCATTTAATTACTAGACAGTTCCCACACTATAGATATAATGACCTATATTTTATGCAAGAAATATACACGTTATCACATTATAAAGGGTTGTCTAAATATACAATAGGGAAAAAGATTTTGAATAAATCAAATAATTATATCTATTCAAAAGGTGCTGAAAAATATTCAAAGCCTATTGAACCTGAAGATATTGCATGGCAATATGTACCAACACTTGATTGGGAAAATCATCATAAATTATCCGTAAATTACTTTTTAGAATTGCTCCATAGCTTTATAGATTATGATGTTTAATAAATTTTTATTTGTAAAATTTGGATATAAAAAACTAGAAGTTAAAACTATTGAAGACGTTCAAACAATGCTAAAGGACGCAGAAGAAGCTGAAATAAGGTATTTTGGTTATGACACAGAAACAACTGGTCTAAACTTTATGAAAGATTTACCATTCTTAGTTATATTTGGTTTTGCTAAAAATGTATACTTATGGGACCCTGACTTTAAAGAAGCTACAGAAGCCATGTATGATATTATCAAAAAACATCCGAAAATGTTATTTGCACATAATGCTAAATATGATTATCATATGATGTATAATAAAGGTACTCCAATTCCTGATGAAATAGAGTTATCTGATACAATTACTTTATTTAGATTAATTAGTGATTGTGATGACGATTTTCAAAGTATGCGTTTGGAAAAACTAGGGGAAAAATATGTAGACCCAGAAGCAAAATTTGCAGGTCATGAAATTAAAAAGATGATTGAGCATATGAAAGCTGCACGAAAACGCTATGTATGCACAAACTATAAAGCATTGACAGGTGAAAAGAGTTCCAAAGAAGCTTGGGAAACATATTCCAGCAGAGTTAGATTTATAACAAAGTATCATGAGGCTTTTGATGATTATCAAGAACCTACATATTATGATGTGTTTTTAAAAGACCCTGAATTAGTAAAAAACTATGCTGTAGATGATGTAGTCATTATGCTAGAGTTTTTAAATAAAGCAGGTAGTATATATGCTAAAAAATACTTTGATAGTAGGACAAATAGTGTTGATACACGAACTTGGAAAAGAGAAAATAAACTTATTCGTGGTATAGCTACAATGGAAAGAAACGGATTCAAAGTTGACGTAGATTATCTAATTAAATCTCACTATAAAGTAGAGGAATTTAGAACTAAGTTATACGAAAAATTACATAAGCTTACAGAAAGTGATTGGACAGTAGGACAACACACTGAAATTAAGAAATTTTTTGAGTCAAAATTCGGGCTAAATATGCCCAAAACAGACAAGAAAGCAATTAATAGTCTTAGTCATCATGAAAACCCAAAAGTAGCTGAAATCGCACGTTTAATCATTAAATTAAGAACTGTTGATAAGTGGTTATCGACTTATATAGATGGTGTACTAAATAAAATTATAGAAGTTGATGGTGAGTGGAAGCTATACACATCATTAAATAATAATGGTGCTATTAGTGGTCGGGTAAGTTGTGACCTACAACAAATGCCAAAATATGCTATAAACGAAACAGATGATGATAATGAATTATTATTAGACGAATCATTGAATGAAGAGGGTGTAGAATTGTTTCACCCTAGAAAGTTTGTGATTCCAAGTAATGGTTATAAGCTATATTTTTTGGATTATTCACAAATGGAATTGAGAATACAAGCTTATTTCACTATTTTAGTTAATTCTCCTGATTATAATCTATGTAGAGCTTATATGCCTCTAGATTGTTATAGAGTAAATGACTATTTAGAAATAGAAGAGTTTGATTATAAAAATCCACAGCATATTAAACAAGCATATGATGGTTCATGGTTTAATAAAGATAATACACAATGGGAAGCTACAGATTTACATACTAAAACCACACTTACTGCATTTCCTGAATGGCAAGGCAGAACAAATGAAAAAGAGTTTAAAAAGAAATGGCGTTATTTAGGTAAGTCAACTAATTTTGCGAAAAATTATGGGTGTGGTGCAAAAACACTAGCTGATAATTTAAATGTAGACCTAGAAACAGCTACAAAATTATCAGATGCTTATAATAGTGCTTATCCTGGAGTTATAAAATATCAACAAAAGGTTCAAGCTGATTTAGCTATTATGGGTTATGTAACAAACTTATATGGAAGAAGATATTATCTAGAAAAAAGTACAAATTATTACAAAGCAAATAATTATTTAATACAAGGCACAGGTGCAGATGCCTTAAAAGAAGTAGAAATAAAGATATGTGATTATCTAAAAGACAAAAAATCACGCTTTATATTACCTATACATGACGAAATAGCCATTGAAGTGCATCCTGATGAAGAATCATATGTACCTAAAACAATTAAAGGTTTTATGGAAGAAGTTGGAGATGTAATTAAATGGGTACCTATGGTGTCAGAAGTAGAAATGACAGAAACATCTTGGGCTGATAAGAAGGAGGTAGAACTATGAGAAGATGTTATGATAGAAAACAATTAAAAAAAGTATTTCAATGCTATGAAACTTTTATAAATAAACATGGCTATTCTCCTAGTTATGACCAAGTTCAAGAGGAGACTGGTATTAGTAGAGGTTATGTTTCTGGTATTGTAAATGAATTAATAATGCTAGGCTATTTAGAAAAGCCACGTGATAGGATTATTAAATTAACAGGAATGGAATGGAAGTAAAACATGGCTAAAGAACAAGATATACAAACTTCTATTATAAATTATATTAAATCTATAGGTGGTTTACCTATCAAGCAAAATCAAATTGGTATATATGGGCAAGCAGGTGTGCCTGATATAATTGCTTGTATCAAAGGTAGATTTGTTGCTATAGAAGTTAAACGTCCAAAACAAAAACCTAAACCAATACAATATGCGTGGCTAGAAGCCATTAAAGCAGCTGGTGGTATTGCTTTTTGGGCAGATAATTTGGAATCAGTTAAAGAGGTATTAAAAAAAGAGTTAGCGTAAACTAGCTCTTTTATTTTTTAATCTATTTAATTTATTTTTATTTGCAGCATTTATTTCCCTTATTGTAGGAACATCTATACCTTGATTTTTTAGACTCTTAATATACTCTTGATAAGCTTGCATTTCTTCATAAAGGCGAGAGTTTTCAACCTTTTCTTGGTCTGTGTTTTGGAATACTGATTTAAGTATTTCAGCCCACATTTCATTACCAGTTTTTTCGCCTTGTGAACCATCAATTATACTAGATACTTTTCTTACTAAATCAGTTGTTATAGTATTTACACCTAAACCATTTATAATGTGTTCCGCAGTATCAGCTATACTATTTACACCTTCAGGAAGGTCTATTCCTAATGTATTTGCAACACTAGATGCAGTTTTAAAATTATTAGATTGTCCAGTAAATGTGTTTACACCTGTAACCATTTCAAATGGTGTTTTAATTAATGGATTAGTTGCTGATACAATTCGTTGCATTGGATTAGAAATATATTCTCCTAAATCAGATATAGGTAGATTTGTTTTTAAGAATAGTTGTTGTCCATTTTCGTTAAAGAAAGGAACAGGGATTTGCATAGCATCTCTTTGATAATCATAATAACTATCCTCAGGTAAATCAGCATAAATATCTCTTATACCTTTATAAAGTTTTTTATATTTTGGTGTATTTCTTATTATGTTTTCTGCTTGGAACATTAAGTTTTGTTTTGTGAATGTATAGAATGGCATTGCTCTCTTCATAAAGTTACGTTCAAAGTCACTCATGTTGTCAGGGTCAAATAATGCATAACGTACAGCATCTATAGCATCACTTTTACCTAGTTTTTGTACATATTGAGGATTATCCATAGCATACATTAATAGAGATAAACGATTCACACCATCTACATATTGGTTGGCTTTCATACTTGCGTTTGTTAGCCCTTTTAATAAACCTTTACCTTCTTGTGCTTTTTGAGCAACATCCTCTAAGTTTTGTACACCTTTAAAAGCGTCATCAAATCCAGCTTTATAGAATTGTTCTAGAATTTTCCAATCATCCATATCAGCTTCAGTTAAAGTGTTTGTAGTAAACTTTTTAACTAATTCGTCTGTTCTATTTAATAAGCTAATTGATTTACCCCAGTAAGCAGGTATCTTTTGAGCAGGCATACCACTTAATGCCATATTAGTAGTATTACCTATAATGTTACGCATTTGTGTACCAAATGTTAATGTTTTATATTTTTTAAATGTGGTATTTACACCGTCTATTACTCTAAGTAATGGATGTATATCTTTCGTAGCTTTTTCAGCTAAATCAAGTGTATTCATTAATTGCTTATCCATATATAGAACTTGACCTGAAAAGTCATCTATAGTATTAACTAATGTTTTGGAACTTTCAGGAAGAATTTCTTTAAATGTATTTATACGTTTCATTAAGTAAGACCCACTAACTTTTTCAAAGTTATAAGGTATCTTTCCATCTACTAAATCATCAGCTTTTTTAACAAAGTCTGGGTTTCTAAACACACCTGCTATTAAAGCTTCATTCATTATTTGAGCACCTTTAGATTGACGAGCGTTTGCAATTACATAGGAATCCAAAGTGTCAGTAAACATAGTTTTAAATAAGTTTTTACCTTCTGATTCAGCTAAAATATTGCTTGTTTTTGCAAGGTCTTCAGCTTTTGCTATTTGTTTTTTAAGTATAGATTCGCTAGCACCCTTAAGTTTATCTAAAGCAGCTATTTCGTAGCTTATTTTACCAGGTAAAGTTTGTACTAAATCATCAGCTGCCTTATAGGCTTCATTTATTAAAGCCTTTTGTTTTTTTAATTGTGCTTCAGCTTTTGCTATTTGAGCACCAATTTTTTTACCTTGTTGGAAACCTTTATTAGCTTCTTTAACCACTTGTCTAGCTTGTTTATTAGTTAATTGTTTAACTACATTGATTTGGGCAGTTAATTTAGTCTTAGCAAGATTTGAAGCTTCTCTCGCTGCTTTAATTTCTTCAGATGTAGCTTTACTAGAGCTTAATTTCTTAATATAAGCTGTTCTTTTAGTATAGTAGTCTCTCCATACACCACTTAAATTATCTACAGCTTCTGTATTTACTGTATTAATATCATTTAAAGGTAAACGCTTTAATTCAGCTATATCACTTTCTAACTCTTTTACACCTTTTGAAATAGCAATAGTTTTTGCATCCTTCTTTAAAAGTTTTGACTCATCTATATCTAAATTATTTTTAAATTTTGATAATTCTTCTTTTGAAGCTAATGTTTTGTTAAAATTAGCAATTTTACGTTCTTTACTTTGAACTAATTCTTTTTGGTAAGTATTATCTATTACTCTTTCAGTATTTGATGTAACTTTACCTTTGCTATTTAAAAATTCACCTTCATCATTAGTTTTATAAATACCTTTTTCCACACGCTCTAATGCTTCTTGTGATTGCTTTGAAGCTTTTCTTAAAGATTTTTTGTATGCTTCATTTGCTTGCATTACTGATGTGTCATAGTCTCTACTTCTAAAAGCATTTAATGTGCTTGGTGCATCATCAGTATCTTTAGCATGTCTTACATGGTTTTCAGTAGTTCTTGCTGCTGAATTCACACCTGTTAATCTATCTTGTGTTTTAGCTATATTTAAATGTGAAACTTTTGCTTTTTGAAATAATTTTTCTAATTCAGGGTCTTGTCGAAAGAAATCCCTTGCTTCTTTTTGGGCTGCGTCTACTTCTTTTGAAATTTTACTACCTAGGGTAGATGTACCAAACATTTGTGAATTTGAATCAAGTGCTTCTGATAAGTTATATAGTTTTTGTTTATCAGCGTTAGGGCTTAATAATACAACTGAAGTATCATCTACTTGTGTGCGTATACCAAAGTCATCTAATGCTTTTGAAACAGCGTTAGCAGCTTCCTCAGTATAGAAATCGGCTGATTTAGCCTTCTTAAAACGCTTTAAAACATCTTGTCCTCTTAGTGTCCAATCAGCTTCGCTTTCTATTGCATATGTTAACATTTTGTTGATTTCCTTTGATGATTTGCCTACTTTATTTGCTATATTATCTATGTCATTTTTTAATTCTTGTGAAATGTATTCACCTGCTTTTACATTAAATTTACTTGTATTTGCAGCATCTCTACCTTTTCCAACAAGTCCTAATGCGTTTTTAGAACTATCAAATGTTCTAGTTATACCTTTTTTAAGGTCTTTGTAAGCACCTAAAGCATCAGTACCTCTTCTTGCATCTGCACCTTTTAACACAGCTTCTAAAAGATTATCAGCACCTTTAGCAGTTTTCTTGACAGCTTTACCTGTTAATTTTATAACACCTTCTGTTGGTGAAATGAATTTTCTTGTTTTCGTAGTGAATTGTGAAGTGTCTTTTACTAGATTAAGTGCTTTATTAGCTTTAGAGGCATCAGCAGCCTTATTAGTGAACTTAACACCTTTCGCCACATCTCCTAATACATTTGTTGCTTTAGAAATGTCTTTTGCAGTACCTAAGCCTTTAGCAGCAGTACCAACACCTTTTGCAACTATACTTCCACCTGCAGTTACAGGAATTAATGCTAGGTCTACAGGGTCAGCCACTATGTCTAACCCTAAACCTAATACATCAATCGCATCTATTTTACCTGCTCTGTCTTTCTTAGCAAGGTTTGTATTTCTAAGCAATTCTTTTCCACTTGTTTTTGTTTCGCCAGATAAACCTTCTTTAAAACCTTCCGCAAATGAACCTTTGTTAATAGCTTTATCAATGCCTGTAAAGATTGCATTTTGTGGTCTTCCAAGTATTTCTAATACGTCAAAAAGGACGTTTTGGCCCTCTTCTAGTTTTAATGCTTTCTCAATAAAATTTCTTTTATCTGTTACTGATTTTGAATCTACGCCAGCAGCAGCTAATCTTTTTTTATAATTAGCATTTGTTTTGGTTAAAGATTGTTTATTTGAAGTCTTCTTTTGTGGAGTTTGAAATATATTTTTGTTGGCTTTTCCACCTGTAAAAATATTAGTTCTAGCCATTATATCACCTCTTTATTAATAATAAGGATTAAATTTATAATAATTCAACATACTATTAATATCTTTTTTCATATTACCGTATGTGTTTTGGTCTAAACCATATGCTGATATAGCGTTTTGAATTATTGCGTTGGTGTTATCCCCTATTGTTTTTGCGATTAACTCTTTTACATCATTTTTATATAACTTAATAGCTTTGTCATCAAATCCTAATGATGCTAAGTCTAGCCCTGCTTTATTTGCGTATGACTTAATAGTTTCTAATTTGCTTGAATTTGCAAGTTTTCTTAGGTCAACATTAGCTGTATCCAAAACATTTTGTAAGTCTGTACCATAATTAATGCTTTGTCCATTTGCTCTTGCACTTGCTGAAGCAGCTCTAGCACTATTTACAGCATCTGCATACGCTCTTTCGTTATTAGCAATTGCACTTTCTTTTTGTGATTCTAAAGCACTAGCTATACCTGATAAAGTATTATTATAGTTACTTAGTAATGAATCAAGTGATGCATTTTTAGTATTTAATAAAGTATCAAGTGCGTTAGTACGATTTACTGTTGCTTCTTTTAGTACTTTATCGTAAGCTTCATCTGTTTTCTTTAAGTTTGTATTATAGTCATCTTCTTCTCTAGCTAAAGCTTGTCTTAATTTATCTAAAGATGCTTGGTTTTCATTTGCTAATTGGCTTACATCTTCGCTTTGTGCAAGTAAATTTTGCATTTGAGCTAATTGTTGAAGACCACTTCCTCCTAAACCTCTAGCAGATGAAGAAATTCTATTTTGTCTGTTTGCTTGCTCTCTTGCAGCTTCTAAACGAGCTTGGTCATCTAAATAAGATTTTCTTTGTGCTAATTGATTTGCAGCGTTATCCTCTCTAAAACGTTTAATAGAACTTAGTAAATCAGCTCTTGCACTATCTCTACTTTGTTGTGCATTCGATACAGTAGTGTCATAGTTTCGATTTGCTTGACTTACACCTAAATCGTAAGCACTATTTGCTTGCTTTGTTGCTAAATCATAGTTGCTTTTTGCAATATCTCTTTGAGCGTTTGCTTCTTGTTCATAGGCAGCTAATAAACCTGATATATCAGCCTTTACAGGTGTGTACCCTTTGTATGAACTTGATGTGTTATATGTTAAACCTGAATAGTTACCTAGATTACCGTAAGTTTGATATGGGTCTACCTTATTAGTAGTTTTAGTTTCTTTCTTTTTTAATAAAGCGTTGGCATAACTCTTTGGCATTATCATAATTAAAACCTCCTTTATATTATAGTTCTTCAATTATATTATAACATAAAACCCTTTTAAACACAATAAAAAGCGAGGTTTACTCGCTTATTTTCATTTGGAGGGAGTAGTTGGACTTGAACCAACGGTCAAGGAGTTGCAGTCCTTTGCCTTACCAACTTGGCTATGCTCCCATTTTGCACAATATTTTATAAATACTGTGCGTTTTATAAAGGATTATTTCTTAGGCACTTGCCATATACACCAGATGCGTCTGTCTCGACAATCAAAAGTGTCATACAGCACTCCGTTTACAATTACTGTGATGTGTCCTTCCATTGTGACTAAATAGGTTCCATGTGGGCATTCCTCAATTAGTTCTCCTACTGTTCGTGAACAATGAGGCACTCGTTTATATCTCTTATCTAAATAACCTTCTACAAAGTTGACATCATCCAATAATATGCCCTCATATTGTGCAATATCACTAAGTTCTTCATATGTTTCGTCCCATGTCTTGCCTTCGGCTAAACTAATGCTGCGTATTACGCAATCATTTACAAAATTGCCTCTGGCATTGGCATTATAGAACTTATACATTACATTTCACTTAAATGTTTAGTGTATTGCTTAATTAAACTGATTTCTTCTTGTGAGTTAGCATCTTCTTTTAACATAGAGACAAATTCAACCATAGATTGAAGCATGTATTCTAAAGATTTCATAGTGTCTTCTTTAGCTCCGTAGTTACCTCTTCCGTAAGCATTTCTGCTTTCTGAGTAAGTTTCGTAGTTACCATACATATTATCTAAGTGTTCTTCTCCTCTGTATTTAGCATCATAGCCTCTTGCCATGTATCTTCTACCATAATTTCCATAACGGTTATCTTCGTATTTACCATAATTACTATATCTCATTTTGTCCTCCTTAGTTTTCCAATATTTTTCATTTGCTATATCTTTATGTATATCCACAAGTTTATACAGATATTCTACATTACTTATAGAAATACCATCCTCTAAAATAGCTTTTATTTCTGTTTCACTACATTCTTGTAGTTTTTTCATTAATTCACCCATATCATCACCTATGACTTTCTAACTAATGCAAAATTAGCATTTTGTATGATAGGGATTTGAGTTGCAGTAGCTGTTGGTGTAACCCCAGTTAAAACACTTGGCACAGATGCTATGGTTAAGTTTGTTGTTGCTTTACAACAAGCTTTTATAATTTTATCAAATGCTACATTAATATAATCACCAGCTGTTGTAACAGGTGCAATAACAGTTGTACCAGGTACAAGCACACCATCTGCAAATAAACCTAAAGCAACTTCACCAGCTGTAGCACTTGTTACGTTAGCATTAAAACTAACCTTGTAGATGCCACCTTCTAATAATTTATAGTTAGGTGTACCTTCTTCATGTTGTAAGAACCCACAGCAAGTAGCACTTTTACTGCGTATAGTGTCTTCTGTAAATGTAACTACCGAAGAATTACTTGTAAGAGCTGTTGGTGCTTCTAAAATACTTTGAATCATATTATCATTCCTTTCTTTAATAAATAAAAGAGAATAGACTTGCTATTCTCATGTTTGTTAGCAAGTTCCTGTGTGCAGGTCTCTTATGAAAGAGTTATGCTATTAAAAGTTGCAACAAGTGTTGCGAGTTACTGTGTAGTCATAGCAGCAGTTTGGGTTTGGTACTATGTAAGCTGCTGATGGGCAAGGTTTTAATTCGTTTAATAAGTAAGCGTTTTGTTTAGCTTGTGATGCACTTAATCTTAAAGCATTAATTTCATTTTGTTGAGCTTGAATTTGAGCGTTTTTATCTTCAATTCTATTAGCTACGATTTCATCATGTAATGCTCTATAGTTAGCATTTTGTGAGTCCACTATATCTCTTGTAGCGTTGTTGATAGCATTTGTAATAGCACAGCTATTAGTAGCCATGTTATAATTTACACCATCAATTGCTCTTTGAGTTGTGCAGCAGCAGTCAGCTAATTGGCTTGATAATGCATTTGTACCTTGTAAGTAAGCAATGTTTAAACCATTGAATCCTTGACATAAAGTGTTTTGTACACCTGCAAATCCATTTGTCACTGTATTGTTTAGTGCAAATGTTGCGTCGCAAATACCACTGTTTACTGAGTCTAACTTTCTTTCGATAGTTGCAAAGTCAGTAGCTAAAACATAATTGTCAGCAGCTCCTGAACCTCCAAAACCTCCGCCGAAGCCATTACGTCCCCAACCGAAGATTAGGAATAATACAATTATCCAAGACCAGTTATCTCCACCGAATCCATTGTTGCTGCTACCAGTAGCAGCTGCAATGTCAGCTAAGCTGTAATCTCCTCTCATAATTTACCTCCTTTTAGATTTTATCTATATCAAACATTTCCTGCAGGCTGTTGATACCTATTTAAAATTATTTAGGAACTCAGAGAATTCTTTGTCGAAATCTCTTCCTGTTTCTTTAAACATGTTTCGAGCAAAGGATTCAATTGCTTTTGAATCACCTTTTCTAGCCATTTCCACTAAGTTTTTCACCATAGGATTAGCATTGTTATTCATTAAGCTATAAACAATTTGTTGTGGTGTACTTCCACCACCCATTAATGTTTTTAACATTTGTATTGGATTGTTCATATTATTCCTCCTTTATCGATTCTTTGAGTTCCTTAAGTTGTGTCTTAAGTGATTTTATTTCTTCTTTTAGGTCTTTAAAGTCCTCCAACTCTTGTACATATGACTCTAAGTCATTAGCTGTTATAAAACCAAAATCTTTCTTTTCTTCTTCTGTTGGTTTATAAACTACAATTCTACTCGTACCATCATTTCTTAATTGTTTAGTAACAATGGCACTACCATCTGTTAACGGAAAATAACTAACACTTCCATCTAAAGGGTATTCGATTGCTTTTACTACGTCTATACTATCAACTTGTTTACCATTTAAAGTATTTACTCGTTGAACCCCTGTGCTTATTATAGGTGCTGCGTAAGTATGATTTTGCATCGGGTCCATTTGCGGTATCCTTTGCATACTAAAATATGGGTTGTTATACATTTAAATCCCTCCATTTCAATTCACATAATAACAACTGTAAAACAACTATTGACATACATCTAGCTCCTTTACAATTATATTATCTCATAATAAAAAGAACCCCAAGGTCCTCTTAGGGTTCTTTTAAAGCTCATCAAAATGTTTTGAAAGAATTTTTAATATTTTTGATTTATGTCTTTTCATATAACTCATTGATTTTGGCTTATCATTTTCGCCTACTAATTCGTCGGCTATATCGATTAAACAGATTCCGTCTAAATAGTATCTTGTTGCTATATACCTGTCGTCTTCATCTTTTATGTACTCATCTATTAAGCGTTCCCAACGTGAGCGTGGAGCTTCTAATAAGTAATTAGGAAGTTTTACTCTTGCTCTTGCCATATTTATTCCTTTTTCGCGTATGTTCATTATATGCGAACTGAAACAAAGCTTTTAATGTGTTAGGATTGCTCGTTGACTTGTTCTTTCTGATGGCTACGCCTTTAGACGTACCTCTTTTACTTATTCTAGTGCTTAATATTTGACTCATTTTCAACATCTCCTGTAACGTTATTATTTATGTTGTTAATACCCGAACCGTCTTGACTGTAGTGTGTATAATCATAACTACTTATAAACTGCACAAAGGAATAAGTTACAGCTCCTAAACTGATTATTAACAATATTATTATAATTATTAATGCTGTAATTATTCTGTTTTTATATTTTATTGCATCCTCATAAATTAATATTGGTACACTTGCTATTTTTTTCATTAGGACCTCCTGAAATATTTAAGATATTACCTTTATTATAGTTATCATGAATGGTTTCTATCATTGCTTCCATATGACCATTCACTTCATTTGGATATTTATTCTTATATGTTTTATATTTATCTTCTAACTCGAAGCATCTTCTATATTGGTTCTCATCTAAACCAACTGTTGCTAACATAACATGATAGTTTGAAAGCGTATTTTTTATATCATATATATCTTTAAAATCTGTAGCCTTCTCTAATTTGTTAACTTTAGCATCCAATACATCTAGTTTTTCAATCATGTTATGATTAACTATATTGCCAATCCAGCCTCCTACAATTTTTAAAGGGCTTATTTTTATTGGACTAATTTCAATTATTATACCTAAACTGGCTAAGATAGTAAATAAAGGTTTTAGTATATTAGTTAGTTCACTCATCATTTGCCTCCAATTCTGGACTTTCTAAAATTATCACTGGTAACGTTTCGTTTGTTTTAATTAATAAAGCATGTTCTGCTTCTTCTCCGATAATTACTGGTGCTATTGCATCACTAGTGTTTATTACCAATTTACACAACCTCCTTAACTTTAAAACGTTCATTACTTACTAATGTGTCATAAAGCTTTTCTTTTCTATATTGGTGTAGCCCCCAAGCATAGTCGCCAGCAGGTAATTTCGCTGATTCTTCTTTTGTAAGTGTGAAATTAAAGCTAAAAGTATTATCTTCATTTAAAGCTTCAACTTTGTACACTTTTTCTAATATTGGTGGTTTACCTGCGTCTTGGGCTATTTTAAAGACAAACTCGTCATTTATGTAAACACTACCTTTGATAATGAAGGGAATACTACGTCCATAGTTCCCTTCATTTAAATTTATTGTTTTTCCATCTCTATTCATAATTAACTCCTTTCTTTATTCTGTTTAATTTAATGCTTATAGCCTATAACTCTTGTAATATAAACAAGATTAGTATGTTTAACTTCTATTGTACCAGTACCGTCAATTTTTGTTTCATTGTATGATGTGGCTCCGTTTGAAATTGTATTTTCAAGTATATTAACTAATTTACCCTTAAAAAATGTACCTGAAGCTCCATACACATCTATACAAGTAAGACTAACTTTTTTTCCGTTAGGTGCATATATTTTTACACTGTTATACACATTATCACTATCTCTAAAATGAATTTCAATGTAGTTATAGTTTAGTACACTATCTGACAATGTAATGTCTTCAGTTGTGCTTCCTGAATATAGAACAACACCTTTTAATTTTTCTACACCTACCAATTCGTCATATTTATCATTATAGTTTTTTACATAAATCGCTTTATCCATAAAATCTTCGTAAGGTAAGGCAGTTTTGCCCGAAACAAGCATTAAATTATTATAAGTAGTTTGATAACCACTTGAAGCTGTCCAATAATCACCACTCCACAGAGTCATTCGTACTGCGTCCTGTTCTAAAGTAAATGTTCTTTTTGCATTAGCAGATTTCCCTAAAAAATCAGTTAAAAATGTTTCTCCAGCAGCATTTTTAAAAGAAACGTGGGCTCTTGCCGATGGGCTATTAGTAGTTACGCTGCCAACAGATAATGTATAAGTACCTTTTCTTAAATAAATATCAATAGTGTTGGTTGCATTAACCACAAATGATGAACCACCTGTCCATAAGTTATTCCCTTTTTTAATCCAAATATCCTCTCCTGTAGTAGGCTCTATTGGACTTACTTTTACTTGTGGTTTTATATATTCTTCATAAACACCATTATCATTTTTTACATAGATTTCTTTATCTACATAAGGTTCATAATCTGTTGCTGTTTCCCCTAATTCAAATTGGATTACATCTTTCATTGATTTGCCTAATGCTAATCTAACATATTTTGTTGTTTCTTCTGTTGTCATTGTGTAAGATGTAGCTTCTGTATTTTGAGATTTATAGCCTATAAAGTTTTTATTCTCATCATATTCATATATAACAAATATTGTCCCAGCATTGGCACTCATAGTATATTTAGTATTTGGGCTTGAATCTATATAGCTCTCCATATAAGCCATATTAGAATCCCAAGTAGGTATTCCATTAATATAATCTAAATAGTAATTTTCAATTATTGCATTCTTATTAAATAAATTCTTACCTTTCTTAATCCATACTTCTTCTCCTGTTGTTGGCTCTGTTGGACTTACAATTACACCGTGTTCTTTCACGTAGTCTCTGACAGCTTTGGCATTAGGTACATCATCATAATAGTCTGATTCAGCAGTTTCTACTACATTAGCAGCTGCACCTAAGGAATTTTTAGCTTTAATTATTATGATAGCATTTTCACTTTCCATAGTAGGTAAATTAAAAGTTGTACTACCATCTCCTTCGCCATAAGCAGTGCCTATTACTTTAAATAAGTGTGGATAGGAAGTTCTTGAAACTTCCTTGCCATCACATTTTAACCAGTTTTTTGGTATTACAGAACCTCCAAACTCAGTAATACTACCTACAGGTAATGTGTCACCTGCAGGTTTTAAAAATACTTCTTTCCATTTTAAATCTCCAGTTTGTACTTTCATCTAAATCATTCTCCTTTCTTTATTCTGTTTATAATTCTGTAATTTGAAATTTAGTAAATGCTTCTTCTGGTACTAATTGTGTTATACCTTCGTTATTATAAATCCAGAAATAAATTATATCGCCTTTTTCAACAAAAAGGTTTGTATCGAAATAAGTTGTTCCTTTACTATAGGATGCACTTCGTGCTTTATAGTTTATAGCACTCCCTCGTTTGTGTACTATAAATAATTGCAATGATTCTGTATTCCATCTTGTAGCTATAACACTTACATTAACTAGATGAGGACCATCATTAATGACAAAAACACCATTTTCTAAACTGAATTTATTAGTTCGTTTCTCGTATATCACATTTGGTAAAACATTTTGTGTGTCTGGAGTTACGCCGAATGAAGGTGCTTCACTCAAACCAGCACTTATAAAACCTTTTTCTGTTTGTACTTTGTCAAATAACTCATAAACACCATTATCATTTTTTAAATAGATTTCTTTAGTTCCATATTTTAAATAAGGTTTTGTAGCTGTACCCTCTACTAATTGTACATTTGTAAATGTTGCAGTTTTACTTGAAGCACCTGCTCCACCTGTAGCTAAATAAAGTATAATTCCTTCGTATTCGCCTGTATTAAAAGTAGTAGAAGGTTTATCGCTACCTATTCTATCTATAGATTTGTTAGTATTCGAAAATACCAGTATATCGCCAACTGTGATATTAGCACTTATTGTATAATTAGTGTTTGGCTTTACTTCAAGTCTTTGACCTACATTCCATATACCTACAACTGTAATAGTATCCCCTGATATACTGTAAGTCGTGTCTGCACCTGTATTTTCAATAGAACCATTTATATTAAATAAGTTATCGCTTTTCTTAAGCCATACTTCTTCACCTGTTGTTGGTTCTGTTGGACTTACTTTTACTTGTGGTTTAACAAATTCTTCATAGTGACCTTCCTTATTTTTTACCATTACAGACTTTTGCTCGTCATTCTTAAACCAGACTTCTTCTCCTGTTGCTGGTTCTTCAGGACTTACTACTAATTGATGAGGTAAAGGTTCACCTATTTCTTCTGGGTCTAACCAAATCTTAGTTGCAGTATTTGTTGGTTGTTCACTTCCTATGGACACTACATTACCAGAACCTGTTACGATACGTTTTCCACCATTATCTAAATAAGTTTCTCCTGTAGTTTCGTTATAAAGCAGTTGTCCATCCTTTACTTCTTGATTTGCAACTTCTTCTTCCGAACCTTTGAAGAATGTTACTCGGTCACCTTCATTCCAATCCCAACCTCTATCAGCTGTTATGTCTTCTAATTCGGTTTTTAAACGATTTTCGGCGTCTTGTATTACATTTTCTAAATCAGCTTCGTTTGCATTCACTCCAGCTTCAATAACACTAAAGTTGTTATTAAGTTGTTGTGCTAATAACTTATCACCATCTTTAAAATCTTTCTTTATAGATATATTTGCCATATTATCCCTCCTTAACTTTCTTTAATTTGTATACAATACCTATTGTAGATATTGAAAAATCATATGGATTTCTATTTCTTATTGCAAAACCTTTCTTTTCGTCAGGTATTAGTAAATCAGTGTAGTCATTAAAGCCATCACTTAGTATTAGTTTAATAGCTTTACCTTTCTCACCGATTCTTATCTTTAGTTGTTGAATTGTTTTATTACCCATAGTATCTTCGTTAAGTACAAATTCACCTAATGCTCGCCCTACAGTTAATTCACTATTTTCTTTTATCTTTTCAACATAATAATAAGTGTCTTCTTCTTCGTTGTACACTACTTCATAGTTACTAGGTGTCATCACTACCTTATCATCTACTATTATTGTAACATATAATGGTATCGGATGTCCCGAATTATTTATCATTTTTATAAATAAATTTTTAAATTTTTTATTATGTGTTGGATAACCCATGTTCATATAGTGTGTTTCTAGGTTAGAAATAAAGCCATAGCCATCTTTATGACGCTCTTCCATCTCTAAGAAGTTTAAATCATTAAATCTAAATAGCATTAGGTTCATACCTTTTTTATAAGTGCTCTCATAATCTTCTGAGAAACCATACTCATACATTGGCACCACTAAGAAGTCACCATATGAATCATATAAGTTTGCTTGGAATATAGAATAAAAATTCAATGTTGCATTAGATAACTCTTCATCTACTTGTGTACCTTTGTAAACTTTACCTTCTAATGATTCTAAATTATACTCATAGAAAGCCTCTGTTGTTGTATTATAAACCACCCATGTTCTTCCATCATTTTTAACAATAATATAATTATTATTTATTACTAATGCTTGGATAACATTATTTAGGTTTAAATCTCCACCTAATACTTCATCTATTTTCTCTATATTTTCAGTACCTTCACCTAAATAACCTTGTTTTAGCCTGTATATTCCATCATTACCTAAGAATAATAAATTATTACCTACAGGTCTTATTGTACGCCCATTTGGGCATCCTATAAAGTCACTTAATGGATAAACACCAAAGGTATCAGTTCCAAAGGAACCTTCCATTCGTTTAATACGTTTATTTGTAAATATAGCATAGTATTGTCTAAAATAGTTAATACCTGTTACTGCTTCTTCTCCAGCTTCACTAGCTACATATATATAGTAGTAGTTAGGGAAATAATTAAACACGTCGTATTCACTAAAGAACACATAACCATGTCCACCATATAAGACTAATTGGTTGTTTATTACCTTACTATGTTTTGATGAGAATATTAGGTCACTTATTTCATTTATATAACCTACATTACTTTCAGGTGTTGTAGTAGTTTCTACATAGCTTCTAAATTCGTCAACGCCTAAAGTTAAGTACAATTCTAATCTGCTATCACTATCGATACCTGTACATTCCCATATAGTATTATTACTATTAGTTAACCATGCACCAGGCATATCTTTATATGGATTCTTTTCTATATCAGTTTCACCGTTATCTTCACGATATTGTATTTTTGGTGCTTCTGTTCCTGCATAAAGTACATGAATAAAAAATGTACCATTATAAGGAATTTTTGCAATAGGTTGATTAAAAGTTTCACCATTATGAGTTACTTTCTTAGTAAAGAATATACCTTTAGTTGTACCTGTTGCACCTGTAATTGTGTAATGTTTTAATGGGTCACTATATAAGATATTAAAACCTACTTGATTTAGTTCGATAGCAGTCGGTGCATAAAGGTTTTCTCCAGCATATCCACCTAATTGCATAATTATATCGGATTCACCTGCATATGTACTAGATGCTGTTTTAATATCAGGAAATTGGTCTATTTTTAATAGATAGTTTGAACCTGTAGCCACATAGCTATAACCATTGAAATTTGATATATCAAGTGTATATCCTGGGTCTAAGCTATCATCACCTACCATATGGTTTTCTGGTGAATAATCCCATCTACAAACATATTCATCCCCATTTTTATATGGATTCATTGTTGGGTCTACACTATCAAATTCAATTTGAACATCATAATAAGTGTCTTTAAATTCCATTTTTATTGAAAATCTACATACATATAAACCATGTTTCTTTTTACTTTCTACTGAATTTTTTATATTAGTATAAAAACCACCAACCAACATAATGAATGAAAACTCTATAATATCACCATTTACTTGTTTGCAAGGTAAACCTTGAAATAAGTTTTCCTTATCCTTAATAGCTTCAAAAAAGAAAGCATTTTTTAATAATTGAAAACCAACTACTTTGTCAGCTTCATATGTGAAAGTTGTATCACCATAAGCAGCCCCAGTTTTTTTCTTGCCTAAAAATATAGTATCATTAAAACCTCTTAAACGTTCAATTAGTGTTTCTTTAGTTTCTTCAAATTTATTTGCACTAATTACAAATTTAGTTGAATCAAAGTTTCCTTCTGCTAAATCGTTAATAAATGCTTTTATATTTGAATTATATACACCTGGTCTCTTAGACAAATAACCTTCAGCAGCATTGTAGAAATTTTTTAAATTTTCAAATGAAGAGTCTAAAGACACATCATCTGCTGTTTTCTTATCAATACCTTTATTAAAGTTTGTTATAACATCATATATTTTCTCGGAGCTTCCTTTTAATGGTTGTCTTGTTGCCATTAAATCCACCCCCTCCAATGCATAGTCACATCTGATACATTAAGTGGTTTAGCTTTTGCTGAAGTATCAGCTTTATAACTTGAAGAGCTTATACTAGATAATCCATTATTTTTAAAATCTTCCATAGCTGATAAAAAACGATTATAATGAAAATCTCTTACATTCGCATCTCCTTCATTAGCAGCTATACTATATGATAAATAAGGTTCTATTAAACGCAAAACCCAAAAAGCAGGAATTACACCATATGATTCAGATGATAAATTTGCTTCCGTAAAAAATGGTAAATTAGTATTACATCTTCCATTTACTTCAGCAATAGCTAAATTAGATAGACCTAATATATTGTTGTCTTGTAAATCTTCGTCAGTAATATAATTAGAATTTTTAACTATGTCATTTAATTTCATATAAACACATCCTTTCTTAAATAAAAGAGGCTACCCTAATCAAGTAGCCTCTTATTTTTAGTTCGCTTCGTATGAACCAAGAAACTCTTGTTTCTTAGTAGCATTTCTAGCTTTTTTATCAACTAAGCTAAGTGCTTTCTTTTCAATCTTAGCTTTTACAAAATCTACAATAAATTCAGGAAGTTCCAAAGTTCTACCATCAAATACTAAGGAAACGTGAACTCCTTGACAATGTGATTCAAATCCGTGTGGATATAGTGCAGCATATGCTACTTCACATTTATAAGGAATTCTTTTTGCTTTTACAAGCTTTATATTTTCATTCATACTTTTTACTGATAGTTCAGCATCTGAGACTTTACTGTCTTTAAAAATAGAGTTTGTTGTATTCAGTTTAGTTGCCATAAATCTTTCCTCCTATTTACTTTATTCTAATTTATTATTATTGCTTCTTATTAGTCTTGTGAAGCGTAAATGTCAGATGGTCTTGTTAATGGGTTAGATACTGCGTGGTGAATGATTGTACAAGCGATTGGGTCAATAACTTGTGCACCATATCCCATAGTAATCCAACCTAATGAAGCGATTTGTCCTAAGTTGTCGCCTTTTTTAGCTTCAAATCCAAATCTTTTCATTTCTATACCTGCAGAAGCTAAATTCATAACTGCAAATGCGTTTTCACCAAACACGTAAGTGTGGTAAACAGGTACTGAACCAGCATTGTTTTCAATAACTGGATAGTTGTATTCCATAAATCTTAAGTTATAAACATCATATGTTTCTAAACCATTGTCCATTACTGGTTTATTAGTGTTTCCTGGAACCATTGCTCTCTTTAATAATGCTTCATCATCAAGTAAGTCTTGCATACCTTCAGTTGAAGTAACTACTAAGTATTTATTAAAGTTAGCTTTCTTGTGTCCTCTTCTACGAGAAACTTTCATTTGGTTTGCAACTGTTCTACAAACATCTAAAGTTAAGATGTCTTTAGCTGTGATTGCATCTTTACTTGGAGATTCTGTTCCAGTAGGTACTACATAGAAAACACCTCCGTCTTCTTCGATTGCATCACGAGTAACTAATTCTAATGTTTCAGCTGCGTGATTTGTAATTAATGGTCCATATTCTACTAATAATTGGTCTAAGTTGTATGTTTCAACTTGTCTAGTAACTTCTATGTAAGCACCATAAACAGCTACAGTTCCTGTAACAGTTCTAGCTCCTACTTTCATTCCTTCAGGGTTTACACCTTCAGTAATAACGTGTCTGTTATCAGCTACTGGTAAAGGTTTGTAACCTCTCCATTGTACTGTGTTTGTACCAGCGTTACGTTTAACGCTTTGTTTTTCACCAATGTTATATAAAACGTGGTCTGACATTGCATAAGCTAATGCTCTTAATAAAATATTATTATCGATTTTCGCATTGGATAAACCAGCTGCGTTTTGTCTTATACTTGTTAAAGTATTTAGTGCCATAATATCAACTCCTTTATTTTAATTATTTTCCAGCAAATTGTCTTGCTAGGTCGTCTATTTCTTTTAATAGACCGTTTGTATCCACTTTAGAAGTTTGATTTACAGGTAACTCTCTTTGAATAGCATCTTTTCTTTCTAAATTTTGTTGCACACCTGTAGAAGTGTATGCACTAAGAATTTTATTTAATGCTGTTTTTGGTAATTGCATTAAATATTCATTAGAAAATCCATCTTTTACAAGGTTGTCACTTAATTTAGAAACTGCATCATTTGATAATTTATTTAAACTTATAAATGATTCCAAATTATTTACAAAAGTTTGTTCTTTTAATGCGTATGCATTTTGGATTTCCTTTTGTCTTACTTCTTCTCTAAATTCTCTCATTTCAGCTAGTTCTTTAGCTACAGCTTCAGGAATACCTTGTTCTTTAGCCTCAGCTCTGATTTGAGCTTCTTTAGATTTTGCTATTAAGTCATCAACATCTTTTAATCCTGATGCCTTTGCAATAGCGTCTAATGCATTTAATTTATCTTGAAACTCTTTATTTTGAGTTCGCATTTGTTTAAACGCATTATTTGTTGGTGTTAAATCTTCTACATTAGAAGTATATCCACCTTCTTCCATTCCTTCATCTAGGTCTCCGTTTTCCTCAGGAACATCTATTTCTCCTAAGTCTAAATCAAATTCTTCACCTAAAGAAGAATCATTTGCAACACCTGCAATGTTGCCTTCAACATTACCTTCATCTGCAGTGATTCCAGCAATATTATCAAACACATTTTCCATAGTATACCCTCCTTCTCGCTCTTCTTTTTTGGGTCTTTTCGGTCAGACCACCTAGTATTATGGGAGTATGCATTTTACTCTACTATAAATATACCATATTTTAAATAAAAAATCAACTAAAATAAAAAGAGCTTTATAGCTCTTAATATCTAAAACCATAAGTTTCTAATGCTCTTAAAGTTTTTGGTCCTAATTTTCCATCAACTTTATCATTGTATCTTCCTGCTTTTTTAGCATTTTTTTGGAATGTTTTTATAGCTTTTTCTATATAAGGTCCATAAAGACTTCCTATTGCTTTTGATGAAGTGTAACTTGGGAATACTCTTCTCATAAACACAGACACTTTATTAATATTTTCGTGTCTATCACCTCTACTAAAATATCCTTTGCTTGTAAAGAAACTTTTTGCAGGTTCAACAGGTTTTACTTCTGGTTTTACAGCAGGTTTAGCTGGTGCTAATTTAGCTTCAACCATATCAATAAAACGATTCCATCCTTTATCTAATGTTCTATGTGGGCAATATTTTTTATAAAAATCTTGGTGTTTCATAACCTTATCTATTCCCCAACCATATCTTTTTAAAATGTCTACTATTAATTCTACTGCATTTTCTTCTGCTTTATCAAATCTTGGTCCACCTGATTTAGAATAACAAATTTCTATTGCTATTCCACAACGATTTCCTTTTCCGTTTTTACCATCAGTAGAATGCCATCCATTAACATTTTCTTCTAATGCTTGTACTATTTCTTTATCATCTACTGCATAGTGGTATGATACTTGTCTACCACCTTGTGCTTTAGTTTTATGCATAAATTTTACTTCATTGTCTGCAGATGCATCATTTGCTGTATTATGTACCACTATAAATTCAGGATTCATAGGGTATGGAAATTTCCAAGCTTTTAAACTTTCTGGTAATAAATTTTTTCTTATAGTCATTCTTAATCCTCCTTAATTGAATGTTTTAATTCACTTACTGCACTTTCTATTAAAATATCAAGTTCAGTTTCACTTACTTTTAAACCTTTTGAGTTTAACCATTCTAATGCTTTTTTCTTAGCCATTTCTAATTTATCTTCATTAGCTATTAAAGCATTTTTTGTTATCTGTTCAACATATTTAACAGTTAATGCAACTATTTCTTTTTTTGTTTTAGTATCAACATATTTAGTGTAGGCTTTCTTTATAGATACACCTATAAAGGAAGCCACAGCTACAATAATAGTTGATAAAATTTCAATAATGTTGCTTGATAACATTTCTAACATATAAACACCTCCTATCCTTCTTGATTATTCATCATAGCTTGTCTTCCGTTAAGCATAGATTCCACTAATTGACCTTGTGCTGTTTGTGCACTTTGAAGGCTATTTATTTCTTGTTGTCTTTGATTATTTTCGTATGCCATCTTTAATTCAGTAACTTGTGTTTGGTAATCTTCATATGTTTTAAAGATTTCTTCAACACTTGTTAAGGAACCGTTGTCATCTAATACATCCATTATTCCTTGTTGCATTTGTTCATCTGTAATTAATGGTTGTCCATTAGGTGTTGTTACTTGTCCAATAGACATAATTTGAACTATTAAGTCAGCTTTTTCAGCAAAGGCTTCTTCACTCATATCACTAAATCTCTTAAACATTTCATTATAGTTATCTAATTGAGCAGCTTTTACTAAATCAGTAACATTAATAACTTTCTTATCATCTTTATATTGGTTTTGAATAGTGTACAATTCTTTCATTAAA
>JAEIGA010000831.1_pt1 | contig 45912 bp, 21 predicted proteins | sample 9270691 | NCBI WGS metagenome assembly JAEIGA01 (sample SAMN17057246, study PRJNA624740) | gut metagenome | biome: biome; isolation source: fecal sample | host: Bos grunniens | place: China: Xizang | collected 2019
TAAATGTGATGCTAATAATAATCGTGGTTTCAAAGTTTTGCAAATTGTTTTTGAAGATAGAATTAAACAAATTCAGAGAAAACATATTGGTAGAATTACTGGTATTGAAGCAAAAGACCTCTCTAAACGAGAATGCATTGATAAAGTGATGGAACAGTTGTCAAAGTATGAAGATAGGGAGACAATTATGGCAAATTTGAAGATTTTACGTTTACCTTCGGGAGAAATTACCCCACAAAAAATTGAAAGACTTATTAAAAAAATGATTAATAATGGTTTTAAACCAGATTTATTAATTATTGATTATTTTGAGTGTCTTAATCATATTGGAGATAGTTCTTCAAGTGAGTGGGAAAAAGAAGGAAAAAGTATGCGTAAATTTGAATCAATGGCGAGTTATTTTGATATGGCGATATGGATTCCAACACAAGGTACTAAAGATTCTGTTAATCTTGAACTTGTTACAATGGATAAAGCAGGAGGTTCGTTTAAAAAGATACAAATTGCTCACATTGTAATGTCTATCGCAAGAACAATGGAAGATATTGAGAGAAATAAAGCGACTATTGCTCTTTTAAAGAATCGTGCAGGAAAAAGTGGTAAAGTTTTCAATAATGTTGAGTTTAATAACGGAACTTGCCGAATTAGTACTGATAATGTTGATGAATTTGAGAGTATGGTTGAATATAATAAAAATGCTCAAAAGGAAAAAACTATATTAGCGAAAGAAATTTTTAAGTTAGCGCAAGAAAAAAATAAATAGTAAAAAATTGGCTATCATTTACTTAAATGTTTAGCCATTTTTTTTATCAAAAAAAATGTATTTTTTAATTGAAAAATGTAATATTTATAAAAACATTTAGGTGTAAAATTAAAAAATAATAATTAAAAATAAGTTTTTTTATGAATGTTATTAAAAGGGATAAGACGATAGAAGTTTTTCAAGTTGAAAAAATTTTTAGTGCTGTTGAGAAGGCATTTGAATCTTGTAAATCTGTTCTTCCTGAAGAATTAAAACAACAATTATCATCATTATATGATGAAAATGCTGAAGGAACTGTTTCAGTAGAAGAAATTCAAGATGAGGTTGAAAATGCGCTTTTATGTGAATATCCTGATGTTGCTAAAAGTTATATCATTTATAGATATAATCATAAAGTGATTAGGGAGAATCGTGATAAACTCATTAAGGGTTTAACGAAAAAATTAATGGCTCAAGATATTGAAAACCAAAACGCAAATGTTGATGAACATTCTTTTGGTGGACGAATGGGGGAGGCGAGTAGGATTGTAACTAAAGATTATGCTTTAAATTACTGTATGTCTCGTAAATCAAGAAAAAATCATTTAAATAATGAGGTTTATATTCACGATTTGGATTCTTATGCAGTTGGTATGCATAATTGTTTAACAATTCCGTTTGATGAATTACTTGAAAAGGGTTTTAATACACGTCAAACAGATGTAAGACCAGCTAATAGTATTAATACTGCTTTTCAATTGGTTGCAGTAATTTTTCAATTACAAAGTTTACAACAATTTGGTGGTGTTTCAGCGTCTCATTTGGACTGGACAATGGTTCCGTATGTTAGAAAATCTTTCTTAAAACATTATAAAGATGGTATGGAATTTATAATGAACCAAGAATGGGATGTAAAAGAAATCAAAAGCATTGATGATGATTTGTTTAAAGAAAATATGCAAGTTTATCATTATGCGATGGTAAAAACTGAACGTGAGTTAAATCAAGCTGTGGAAGGTATGTTCCATAATTTGAATACTTTACAATCAAGAAGCGGTAATCAATTACCTTTTACTTCAATTAATTTTGGTACTTGTACAAGTGTTGAAGGTAGGATGGTTATTAAAGCATTATTAGAGGGGGGTATAAAAGGTGTTGGCAAATTTCACAGAACATCAATTTTCCCTTGTACAATATTTCAGTTAATGAAAGGTGTAAATCGTAAAAAAGGTGAACCTAATTATGATTTATTCCAATTAGCATTACAATCAACATCTCAACGTTTATATCCTAATTATGTTAATTGTGATTGGAGTGGTAATGTTGGGTATGATAAGAATGACCCAAGAACATATATGTCCACAATGGGATGTCGTACTGCTAATGGTATGGATATTAATGGATTTGGGCAATTAAAGGATGGTAGAGGTAATATTTGTCCTGTTACAATTATTTTACCAACTTTAGCAATGGAAAGTAAAGAAACTGCCATTAAATTGTATGAAGAAAGTGATAAAAGCGAGGAATTTGCAACAATCCACTTTAATTGCTTTAAAAAGTTGTTGGACAAGAAAATAGGCGAGGCGAAAGATATGTTGATAGAACGTTTTGAATGGATTTGTCAACAATCTCCAAAAGCAGCTAGTTTTATGTATGAAAATCATACTATGGCGGGATATGTACCATCAGAAGGTATAAGAAGTGCTTTAAAACACGGTACTTTAGCAATTGGACAATTAGGGTTAGCTGAAACTTTACAAATTTTGATTGGAAAAGACCATACAACTGAAGAAGGTATGGCGATGGCAAAGGAAATTGAAAGTTTGTTTAGTAAACGCTGTAAACAATATAAAGAAAAATACAAATTGAATTTTGGTGTTTATTATACTCCAGCAGAAAATTTGTGTTTCACTGCAATGAAGAACTTTAGGGGTAAATATGGTATTATCCCCAATGTTTCTGATAGAGAGTATTTTACAAATTCAATGCATGTTCCAGTATGGAAGAAAATGAATCCATTTGAAAAGATTGATATTGAGAGTCAATTAACAAGTTTTTCAAATGCGGGATGTATTACTTATGTTGAGTTGCCAAGTACAACAAAACATAATATAGAAGCATTGGAAACGATAGTAGATTATGCTATGGAAAAAGATATTCCTTATTTTGCGATTAATATTCCTGTAGATACTTGTAAAATATGTGGGTATACAGATGAATTGAATGATATTTGCCCAATGTGCGGTTGTGGAGAAATTGATAGATTACGTAGAGTAACAGGATATTTAACAGGTAATTATACAACTGCGTTTAATAAGGGTAAACAAGATGAAGTAGAAGATAGAGTTAAACATATAGATAAATTTTAAGATGAAATATAGTGAAATAACATATCCAGATGTAAATAACGGTGAGGGATGTAGAGTTACATTGTTTGTAAGTGGATGCTCTCACCGTTGTAAAGGTTGTCATAATCCTGAAACATGGAATTTTGATTTTGGAAAAGATTTTAATGATGAAGTAAAAATTAGGTTGTTTGATATAGTTTCAAAACCATATATTAAAGGTTTAACGTTAAGTGGTGGAGACCCTTTAGATAGTTATGATGATGTATTAGATTTAGTGAAGGAATTTCGTAATCGTTTTGGTGAAACAAAAGATATATGGGTTTACACAGGATATGTTATTGATGACTTATTAAAGTTAAATAAAGACGAAATATTAGATTATATTGATGTTCTTGTTGATGGGGAATATATTGAAGAACAGAGAGATGTTAGTTTAGCGTTTAGGGGTTCTAAGAATCAAAGAATCATTCGATTAAAGGAACGTTATATATAAAAAAAAATTAAAGGTGTGATGTTTATCACACCTTTTTTTTATTTACAATTTCAAAGGGAAAAAATATATTTTATAATATTTATTGTTAATAAAAACATATAATTTAAATTATGGCAAAAAAACAATTTTACGGTATTAAATACCCATTTATATCACAAGATGAAGAGAATTATTTTCTTGATTTGAATAAAGATATTAAATCAAAAATTAAAAGTTTATTAATTCATGTGGTATTTACGCCTAAAGGACAGAAGATACGTGACCCAGAATTTGGTACAAATTTAATTAAATTTATATATGAACCGAATGATAATGTTACTTGGTCTAATGTTAAAAATGAGGTTAATGAAGTGGTATCAAAATATATAAGGGGTATTACTATAAATGAAATAACTGTATTATCACCTGATGAAAATCGTCACGATATGTTAGTTAGGTTAGATTATACAGTTAATAATGGAATTTATAAAGAAACTGACAGTTTAATAACTAAAATATAATGGAAAAAAAGATTAATTATTTATCAAGAGATTTTGAGAGCATTAAATCTGAATTAATTAAATTCAGTCAAAAATATTATCCAGAAATATCAGATAATTTTAATGATGCTAGTGTGGGAAGTTGGTTTATTGACTTGTTAAGTGCTGTTGGCGATGACTTAAGTTATCATACTGATAGGATGTATCAAGAAACTAATTTAGATAGCGCAAGTTTACGTAGTTCTGTTTTAAATGCAGCACGTTTAAATGGTGTTAAAATACCAGGACCAAAATGTAGTTTATGTGAGGTGGAAATTACTGTTACTTTACCTGTTAATAGTCAAGGCAGTAGTCCAGATTGGAATTTTGCTCCATTGTTAAAACGTGGAAGCACTGTTGGTAATACGCAATATGAATTTGAAATTTTAGAAGACGTTGATTTTGGGGCACAGTTTAATGCTGACGGTATCTCTAATCGTAAATTTGTACCATTACGTAGTGGTAATAATTTAATATCATATTATAATGTTACTAAAACAGTTACTGTGTATGGTGGTAGTAGTAGAATTTATAAAAGGGTTTTAAGTCCAAGTGAAGTTGTTCCGTTTATGGAAGTTATTTTGCCAGAACAAAATGTGTGCAATGTTGAATCTATTATATTTAAAGAAACATCTTCATTAAATACAAATCCTCAAACATTTGAATTTTTCATAGATGAAGAAGAATTTAGATTAGAAGGTCAAGATATTTCTACATATCGTTATTTTGAAGTTGATTCATTATCTGACCAATATAGGTTTGGTACTAAAACAAGTTTTATTGAAAGCGATAACAATTATGTAGTGGATATTGCCCAACCACAAATTTATGAAGATTATACTGAAGGTACTACAGCAAATACTAGAACAATGCGTTATTTTCATGGTAAATGGAAACCAATTAGTCAAAAATTTATTACAGAATATACTGATAACAATTATTTAAAAATTATATTTGGGTGTGGTACTGATGTTAATGAGAATGCATTAAAATGTAGTAATTATGGTGAATATATAAGTACTAAAATTTTAAATAATAATATGTTAGGTTTATTACCTAAAGCGGGGTGGACAATGTATGTATTGTATCGTATAGGTGGTGGTTCTAGTAGTAATTTGGCACCAGGTTCAATTAATAGTTTAATGAAAAAAATAGTTTCTTTCCCAAGAGAAAATAGTTTAATAGATGATGTGCAAAAAAGTGCTGTTATTAATTCAATAAAAGTTACAAATAAAATTAATTCAGTTGGCGGTAAAGATGCACCAACAACAGATGAGATTAAATTTATGACAAAGTATAACGTTAATGCTCAAAATCGTTGTGTTACATTAAAGGATTATAAGTCAAAAGTAATGATGATACCACCTCGTTATGGTTGTCCATTTCGTTGTAATGCGATGGAAGATAATAATAAAATATTAATATCAACATTATGTGTTGATAATGAAGGTGATTTGACTACAGTATTACCTAAAATAATGGCAGATAATATGGTTGAATATTTAAGTCATTTTAAATCATTAACAGATTATGTTGAAATTCATAGTGGTAAAATTTTTAATATAGGTTTTGAAATTGATTTGTTTATTGATAAAAATTATACAACAGCAGATGTTATTAACACTGTAATTAATACAGTTTCTGATTATTTTGACATTAATAAACATGATATGGGTGCCGATATTTTTGTTGGAGATTTAGAAAAAGAAATTAATAGTGTTGATGGCGTTATTAGTTTAATTGATTTAAGAGTATATAGTTTAGCGGGAGGTGAATATAGTCCTTCTCCTTGTCCTTTACCACAAAAAGGCGCAAATGGTGAAAGTAGTGTTTGTGAAACTATTATTTCATCTTCATTTAAAAGTGGCGATGGTGTAAATGCTTTTGAAATTGATTTAAATGCTATTGACCATGTATTATATAATGATATTGATTCAATGTTTGAAATAAAATATCCTAATAAGGATATACAAATAAGGGCGAAAGTAAGATAAAATATAAAAAGTATGGGTTGTAGTTGTAAACAAGTAAAAAAAATCGGTCAAAAATACAATATGTTCCAAACCCCTAATTATGAGAAGAAAGGTTTTAAGAAAATTCTAGGGTGGATAAAAAAAACATTGTGGAATATTTTAGGGGCTTGTTTATCATTAGTTTTAATGATTATAATGATGCCAATTATTATCATTATATTATTTTTTAATACAATTTTTAAAGGTAATGCAGTTATTGATTTATCTTTTTTAGGAAAAATGTTGGGGAAAAATAAAGATATTGGCGAAAAATAAAAAAATGTAATTTTTATATGAAAAAATGGCTGAAAAAAGTTATCGAATAAGAACTGAAGTGGGGCGTGATAAGGTAATTAAAGCGTCTTTAACACAAGATATTGAATTTTTAGAAGTGTTATCTCTAAAAATCAACCAAGAGGATACGTACAAATTGCACGTATCCAATTATGGTATTATAGTGGGTAGAGTTTTAGGTAATGAAGCATTTGGTATTCCCAATGCAAAGGTATCTGTGTTTATTAAATTAAGCGATGAAGACAATGAACGTAGTGAAATTGTAAACCTTTATCCGTATCGTACAATTATGACTAAAGATAAAGAAAATAGACGCTATAATCTTTTAGCTGATAGTGCGAATGATGATTGTCATAGAATTGTAGGTACATTTCCTAATAAACGTTTAGTTTTAGACAATGAAACTGAAATTGAAATATATGAAAAATATTGGAAATATACTACAGTAACTAATCAGTCAGGAGACTTTATGATTTTTGGAGTTCCAACGGGTAATCATATGATACATGTTGATATTGATTTATCTGATATTGGTATTTTATCACAAAAACCACGTGATTTTTTTTATAAAGGTTATAATAAGGAGCAATTTGATAGTTCTGAACAATTTAGAGAAGGCGCTGATTTAGAAAATTTGACACAATTATTAAGTCAAGATACATCTGTGTTTGTTTATCCATTTTTTGGCGATTCAAATATCAATGATGTTGCTATAACACGTTGTGATGTTCAAGTTCCATATAAATTTGAACCAACTTGTGTGTTTTTTGGTTCAATTGTTTCTGATAGAAAAGGGGAAAATATTAATCATAAATGTAGTCCTAGTCGTTGGATAGGTTATAATCGTAATATGGTTACTGGAGAAGGGACTATTGAAATGATTAGAAAAACTCCCGATGGTTTGGTAGAAGAATTTCCAATTAAAGGTAATCATTTAATTGATGGGGATGGTGTTTGGTGTTATCAAATTCCAATGAACCTTGATTATATAGGTACTGATGAATTTGGTAATATTGTTCCAGTACAAGACACTAAAAAAGGTATACCAACTCGCACTTCAGTGCGTTTTAGAATATCTATGCAAGAAACTGAAACACAAAATAGTACACAACATGTCGCAAAATATTTAGTACCTAATATTCACGAACTTAATCCAGAATCAAATGCTCCACAAATATTGAATGGTAGTACTTACCAAAACTGTTATGAGTTTGGTAGTGCGACACCAAATGAATTTTTTAGAGATTTATTATGGAATAAAGTGTATAGTGTGAAGAACTATATTCCTCGTTTTGAACATAGAAATAATTGGTTTCAAAGGGTATTTAGTCCTGGAGAAAGAGGGTATAGTGGTATACGTTCAGTAAGTTCGCCTCATAATAATAATATATTTCCGTTTAATAGTGCTCGTTTTCATATTAGATTCACATATCGTATTGTGTGTATTTTAATGTATGTTGTTGTAAAAATTATTTCTTTTTATAATAAATTAATTAGTGAGGTTATTTGCTGGGAATTATCATTTAAAGTTTTAGGTGTTAGGGTTAATTTAGGAAGACCTTTTAGTTTTTTATCTAATTTAATTAAATGTATTGGGTTAAAAGGTGAAATGTTCTTTGCAGAATATGCTGATACATATTTTTTCCCAAGTTGTAAAGACTGTGCTAATATTACTAATAATGAAGGGTTAAAAGTTGATTCAGATACAGATAAATTAATAGATATTATTCAACAAACTCTAGCTTTAGAATATGAAATAGTTAATTTAGATTTTTATAATGACTGGATTAATGGGGCATTATATATGCCATTATGGTTTTGGAAAAAGAAACCTAAGAAAAAATATTTATTTGGACTTATTACAAGAAAAGCAGTTAATACATTTTGTTCTTGTGATACGAAATATGAAAGATTGGCATTAGCACATCCTTTTCAAACAAATTATGACGCTAACTTTATGCCATTAAATGCAAAAGATGAGGATATAGAACGACATAATGAATTTGATAAACGTACTTTAAATTATGGTGTTATTAAGGAATTTACTAATCGTGCGGGATTAAACGTTTATTATTATGCTCCTGGAGTGCCTCATGATTTGAATTATAGCACTCAAAATGGTGTAACTAATTACACTCAATTATTTGCTACTGATATTATATTATTAGGTAGTCTGAATAGTTGTGATTTAGATAATTTACCAAAAGTTTTTAATGCATTACCTAGTACAACAGCTAATTTGCCATTTATTGCTACATTAGGCGATGATGAAAGTGGCGATGGTGTGGTAACTGGATTAGATTGGGGTCATGATGGTAATACGACTGAAGGTTTATTAATTGATTTGACTTGTTGGGAGATTGCAACTGTTTTTAAAAGTGGGGTTAATTTAAGACGTTTAAGTGAATTGTATGTGTCATTAGATATGGATATTTCATCAAATGATGAAACTACTGCATCAATTCAGCATGATGGTGTTATTGGTGATAAGGAATTGGTGGATAATGAAACACGTGCTAAATTTGCTTCTATGAACCATAATGGTTTGAGTAATTTAATGAAAAATCCAACTACTAATTATGATACTTATAAATTTCATTATATTTATCCAGTTGGTTTTGATGGTCATTTAAATGGACTTTCTACAACTAATGGAGCATCTTTAAGTATGTTTGAAGCATTGGGTAATATTTTTAAAAAGAATTCCAATAGTACAACAGCTACAATTATGGATGCAAGGGATAGTAATTATGTAATGTATCGTTTAGGCGAAGGTAAAGATTCAAAAAATAAGATTAGACATAAAAAACATTTTTATGATGGTTCTGAAAATAATTTTTCATTTCCATTATATAATAATTCTTTTTATTTTTATTTTGGTTTGAATGAAGGTAAAACAGCAATTGATAAATTTAATTCAATGTTTAATTCTTCTTGCGTGAATCGAAATAAGTTTGGTTTTACTATTGATTACGTTTCTAAACCAGGTAAATGGTGTTATAACACAGCAAATACACAGACAGATTTTGGTACAATTGATATTGAGTTTGAGGGTTTAACTGACACATTTAGTTATAACCTTTATAACGAGTTTAATGAATTAATCATTGGTGAAACTGACGTACAAAGTCCAGATTTACGTTTTGGTTATGCTATAAAAGAAGGGGGTGGCGCTTATTACATTACTGACGATGGTTATGTGAAAGATGGAAGGATATGTAATTTTAAAAATGGTGAATTTATTAAAAATATCTTTGATGAATATGTTTATTTAGAAAACGGTGTCTATTATTTAGAAATTATTAATTCATTTGGGTTAAAAGTTACTCAAAAAATTAATATGATACAAAATATTCTTTCACCAAATATAGAAGAAATTAAATTGGGTACGAAATTTAACTCAAATCGTAATCAAGCATGCGATATATGTGGTGAAATGGATTATTATGGCGAAATAAGGGTTAAATCTTTTATAATAGATGGCGAAGAAGCGTTTATTACCAATGTGGATATTTATTTTGTTGATGGAAAAAAAGAAGATGGGTATCAAGAACCTAAAGAAGTAACTTGTAAAGCATATTGTACAGATGGTTCAGAAGTTTATTTAATTTTAGAACCAGAAGGGGATGAAACACAAAACATTTCTAATTTTGTATGTTATAATGAGGGAAATGTCCCATCAATATCATTAGAAATGGTGGGTGAAAATATGTATACATTAATTTTTAATATTTGGAGACCAGGAGATTATGTTTTAACTTCTAATCAAATTTGTAACAATGTTATGAATGATAATATGAGTGTTAATACAATCAGTATTGAAAATGGTGAAAATTTCCAAGTATTTTTAAATGGTGTGCCTTTAAGTCTTATTAATAATGATAATTTTAAAGGTGGTGGCGAAGAAGTAAATGTAGCATTACCTAATGAATATCTTAAACAAGATAGTTTCCCTAGGGTGTGGTTACAATTAGAAAATCCTCAAATATATAATTTCCCATCAACATTGCTTGAGAATTCATATCACTGGGAGGATGTGCTTGATTTAAAAATTATTGATGAAGTAGATTTAAGTGGTAATACTCAAACATATATTTCAGAAAAATCAAAAATTGACATTCTTAAAGTACAATTAGATATAATTGCTAAAATGCGAGATATGGCGTATATTTATGGGGATAGTGAAACACCACAAATTACAATTACTACAGAAGGTGGAAAAGAACCTATTTTAATACGTAATATACACCCTAATTATGTGAAGTTAACAGAAAATAATGAGATTTGTAATAGTGTTGTAGTAGATAATGGTAATATAATTGAAGCACCAGCACGTTATCCACATATTATTGATAAAAGGTATCAAAAAAGAGAGTGGTGGGTTCATAATAAACCAGAAATATATCATTTACGTTTAAATGATATGATTTATTCAAGAGTAATGACTCCTTATAATGATGCTGATAATAATGAAAAATTTATGTTAGGTAATTATATTGCAGCATTTACAAATAATGGGGGTATGATTTCTTTAAAAAATGGTTCTGTTAAATACGATACTAATTTATATACAGAAACAATGCCTATGGGGGCGAATCCTTTATTTGGTGTGTCAATTAATGCATCTCTTGAAAGGAATGAATACCCTTTAATTATTAAAGATAATTATTTTAGAACATTATTTGTAGATAAACGTATTTTTAGTTCTGGTGAAATATGGTGTCCTGTTGTTTGTAATTATGAGATTAATGGTTTAAGTAATACAGAATGGCAGTTAGGTCGTTATCCTGTAACATTATTTAATGCTGCACCATTGATATATGATGATAATTATAACATTATTGGTAATGATTTAACATATTGTATAAAAAAGAAAGGTGCGCCTAGTGGAACTACGATGGCTTATTCATATGCGAATAATGTATTTACAATGGGTGTAACAAATCAATATTTTAAGGGTAGTTTAATGGGGCAATTTACAGCTGAAACTAATGATTATTCTACTGCTTGTTCTATCTTAACAAGTAAATTATTAAGTTTATATGATAATATAATTACTGACGTTACAATTAGCGCGGATACCACTTCAAGTGATATTAAATGGCAAATAACATATTTTGATTTAGAAGAAGTGACTAATTTGGATGAGTTAAAAGAAGATATAAATCTTAAACTCACTTCTAATTTAATGTGGTATTCTGATTTAGGTAAAATACAAGATAATAAAGCGATGTCACGTAATAAGATGAAATTGTATAAGTGTTTACTTGACATTGATGGTGTTGAAAGCGATGAACGTTCTTCGTTTTATTTCAATATGTTTGGAAGTGAAAAAAGTTATGATGGTAGTGTTGTTGAAACAATGTCTGTTGGTAAACCACATAAAGAGGGTGGATTACCTTTGATGATTGGTAATAATTTATCTTTTACTGTTGCTAATGTTAAAATGAAAGGTGATTTATCCTATAACATTACAAAAAGTAATGATGAAGAAATATGTTCGTTTGCCTCATATATAGAAGGTGCTGAAGAACAAACCACAAAATATAATATTGGTGAAAGGGTTAACATTAAATCAGCCGCAGTTTCATATAATGTGCAAAATAGTGGTGAATATATTGTATGGAATAATGAAAAAATATATTTTAATACTCAAAATGATAAAAAAGAAAAATTTTATTTTTATAATAAATCTGTAATAAATGTTTATAATGCTACAACTGATAATTTAACCAATTATTATATCGAAAAAGATGGTAAGACGATAAAAGGTAGTCAAGTTGATACTTTACCGTTAGTTAAATTTGGTGATTTGAATGGATATATGTGGGTTAAACGCGAGTATTTAAATCTTTATTTTAACAATGTAAATGTTGATGAACGCATAAAAACATTTGAAGAATTTATTGCATCAAATGCTAATTTAACAATGCAAGGTATTTTAAATAGATATGGATTACAACATTATACTTGTGTTTGGGGTAATAATTTGTATTTTACATATAATCCTTATGAAAGTGAAAATGTAATAACTATCAATGAGACTAATTTTAAAGGTTTAGGCGGTATTAAAATTAATAATACACAAATTTATGACTATTATTATAGTGTGCCTACTAGTGGATATTCTAATATTCATATTATTACACGTGATGAATATCAAAATGCCATAAGAAATTCTAATAATTCTAAAATTTGTAGTGAAAAAAATGGTTATTTTTATGTTGTTAATGAAACAATTACACAACAGCAATTAGAGTTACCAGTTTTATGTACTATAAATTACCAAATTGAAGGTAATAGTAAAGTAATTTCATCTTTTACATATAACCAAATTAATGAATATGGTGTTTCACAAAATAATGATAAAGAAGGTATTTATTTGGTTGCATTTTTATATCTTGAAGATGGTAATGATAGAGTGTATAATCCCGACTACATTATAAGTTTTGATAATAATTTAACTGATGGGGGGGATATTACAATTAATGGTAATGATTATACAATTGAAAAGAATCCATTCAACAATAAATGGTATTGGAGAAAAAATACAGAATATAAACCTTTTTATAGTTTTTATGTAAAATATGAACAGTCTAATGTATATCAAGATGAAGAAGGTTATAAACATTACTTTTATGAGGGAAATATATTAAATTATGAAGATTTAACAAATGATGAAAAAATTAAGTGGGTATGGAATTTTGAACCTTATCAATATCAAACTGTCATTCAGATACAAGAAAGTAAAACAATAGATGATAGTGTCGAACTTGATAAGTTAAAAAATTACCCACACGTTTCATATGATAATGGAGAAGTAAAATGTTGGCATAAGGCGGTATTTTCATATACGACAAATGATGAAACAAGAAGTTTATCCATTGACGGTAAGGAATATAAAATTTATAATTCTCTCTATAATAAATTTGAAGTTCAAAATATAAGTGATTTTTCTTGTACTATTAACAGAGACGATTCAAATGATGATTTTGATTTAATTGAAGCAAATCCACCATTTTTATCATGCGCTATTGTAAGAAATTATGGTTTCAATGATACAACTAAATCAACTAGTGCATTAGATGGGGAAAGTTTAGCGTTACCTTTGTGGAAAACAAAATCTTCAGAAAAACGTATCATTAATACATGCCCTTCAACTTATGAAAGAGGTTGTTTTATGAGAAATTATAATTGGGGATTATATAATAATATTTATTATAGTACTGAGAAAAGATGGGCGAAACACGCTGATAATGGCATAATGTATGAAAAAGGTACTACTCAATATATTACATTTGAAGGCAACCAATTATATTATAAAATTGTTGACTTATCAACAATTAAAAACAATCCAATAACTTTAAGTGGAGAAAACATTAATTGGGAAACTATGTATGGGGATGGTATTGATAATCATTGGACTAGTGTAATATCATGGCAATTAATTAGTAGTGGTAGTTTCTTTATTAAAAGTAATGTCTCAAATCATGTTTATGTTTTTGCTCCTGGTACAATTAGTGCAGATGTTAATGGTAATAATATAACTTTTACTAAACTTAATTCTTCTTTTAATATTATTGTTAAAAATAATGAAGGAGTAGTGGTTAAAAATGAAACGTTAACTTATGATGACTTAAAACGTAGGGCAACGAACTTAATGAATAAAATTGAATGGGTTCAATGTTCAAATTATAAAGATTATAATGAATATTATACTGATTGGAGAGGTTTGTACGGACATCGTTCAATGCAAGATATTGGTTATAATTTTAAAGTTAATGAAATTAGTTTAAGGCGTTTAGGTAATTCATATTATTTTAATGGTATTAATAAAATAACAAATTATTTTGAAATTAATAAACGTCCAGGTATTGCTTATTATGGTACTGCAAATATGCTCCAAATTAATGGTGGTATAACGAATACATATGATATGGATTTGGATAAAAAATATCGTACAGTATCTCCCGTTATTGGAGAGATATATCCTTATATTAATCGTTATTCATTTGGAACAATAGAAGATGATAAATATATTTTAAATGATGGTAAAGAATATAGTTTAGGGGAAGGAAAATTAGGTAAATGTTATGGTGATTATTTACAGTTACCAATTAGACACCCATTAAGAGATGATTTTTATAATTATTTAACTGAAAGTGGCACTTATACCCAATTCTATACTAATACATCAATAAAACAAGAAAGAGGTGGCGTTGTAATATTTGAACCACATATTAAAGAATATAGTGAAAATAGTGTTGAAATTGTTGAACAAAATGAATATTATGATGAATTATTATATGTTTATCAACCTAATACAAGAGAAACTATTATAAAAGGTACTGAGATAATATCTTGTAACTTTATGCGAACATATTATGATGAAAATGAAGATTATAGATTTAAAGTTGTACCTATGTTTAACCAATCTTGCAATTTCCATGTTGGTTCAATATATGTTGGTAATAAGGTAATTGGGAAGAAAGGTGAGGAAACGAAAAATTATTTACCGTTATATTTCCCTCAATTATCTAATCAAGATATAAAAAACGCTATTAATGGTGATATAAAATTTTATTTTAATAATACTAAGACTAATTTACAAAAAAATATAAATGAAATTAAATTATTTGATGGTGTAGGAAAAATTTATGTTAATATCCCTAATAGTCAAGATGATAAGCCAATTGGTACTTATTCTAATGTTAATCATATTATGAATTTAGTCAATAATGGATATGGTAGTGAATGTGATTCGTATGGTATTCAAGGTGAAGAAAAATACTATGTTGCAAGTCAATCATTTGAATCAGACATTAAATATGATAGTCATGATAGTTTTTATAATACTTTACTGATTTATAAAAAAGATAATGTAAATTTGGATGATAGTGTTGACAAAACGTATAATTTTACCTTTCATTGTTATTATGGCACAAATCAAGACATACCAGCAAATGGTACTCGTTTTACTGCACATACTCGTAGTAATAGTGCTGAAAGTCCATCATTTATGATTTATAATCGAATAAGTGAAAAGTTTTTTGGACGTTTATCTAGTGAAACAATTATAAAAGATGCCCAATTTGTAATTTCTAACGCTGAAAATGGTACTGTAAAATATAATTTTAGTAATGTAAACGATGAAGGTATGTCTTTAGTAAATATGGTGGAGCAATTTATCACTCATAATGGAAGTAATTATTCTATTGTTGACAATAAAGTAACAGTCGGTGGTGTGGATTTTGAAGTAATTAATGATGGGGTTATACTTAAATATTTTAATATAAAACAATTTGCGAATCAAAGTCAAGACGGGATGAAAATATATTATGATGATGTTATGACTCAAATTACAATAAAACAAAATCAACAAACATTGCGTTATGATATTAAAGAAAATGAATATGGAAATAAAAATGTTGAAATACCTCATTTCTTTAATTTTGGTTATAAAAATGGGTCATATATGTTCCTTGATACTGAAAAGAAAGAGATTTATTTCGAAAATAATGTGACTTATAATTGTGGAGATGAAACAAGTATAGCCATTTATTGCATACTTAAAAATAAAACAGCATCATCAGAAGCACAAGTGGTTGTTATTGAAGAAAAACCTGATAAACCTGGTATTCAAGAAGGTAATGTTGTTATTGTTGGCGACAAAAAATATGAAATTACAGAAGGACAATGGACAGCTGTTGGTTCATCAACGCCTAGTACCAAAAAAATAATTACAATAAATGGTGTTAATTATTGGGTTTATCAATTAACATTTAATCGTGGAAAAGACATAATACCTCTTGTTGATGAAGCAATTACTGTTCAAATTAGTAATCCTTATGATACTAATTTTAAGAATAATACAGCATACAAACAATTTTCTAATATTTGGAAAAATATGTACAGTGGACAAGATTTGTATAAATTTAATGAAAATTCGTTAAAAACATTAAGCGAGTTGTATAATAATCCACAAACCAAATCTGGTGATTTTTTTGTGGAAATGCTTCAAATTATGTCTGATTATTATTATGATTCAATTAAACAAAGTAAAAGGGTTGTAAACTTAGAGAATTTTAATAGTGTATGGAATGAAATTAATGGTAATAAACAAGATATTATAGATTCTAATTTTGTAATTACTGTTAAATTAAAAAATGGATTCGTAACATTACCTAATGATACTACTTTATATTTTGCTAATGATGATGGTACTATTAGTATAAACACTACAAAATATACGATTAAAAATTCCGCTAGCGTTCCTTATATTCAATATGGAAGCTCAAAAATTTATGTTAATGAATATATTCTTATTACTCAAATTGAATGCGTGGAAGATTATGGTATAAATAATGATGACTTGATGGTAGATTTAAAAGATTTTTATAGTCAAAAACGAATAAATTTGAAAAATGGTTTGGATTTGTATAAATTTTTAGATGCGACTTATATAATTCGATACAATGACAATGGTTTGAAAAAATATGTATTACATTCTAACCCACAAGCTAGTCTTTCAACTAAACCTGAAATTATTCAACGTTTTATTACTGATTTAAAGAATTCAAGTAGTAATAACCCAATATATTTAGATGACCAACGTTTGCATAATTATTTAGTTCAAGTGGAAGAAGTATCTTCTGATAAAAAATATTTCACATATCAACACCCATTTGATGAAACTAAAAAATTAAAATATGATTTATCATTAGGTTCTTATTTTAGTTCTTATAATAAGACAAATTTCTATGAAAAAATAAGAAATCTTAATAGAAATAACGTTGCATCGGGCGATTTGGTGACTATTTCTACTAAAATTGTTACTTTTGAAGCGACTAGAATGATAGAAATTGAATGTGTAGATGGTTTTTCATTTGTGGGTCTTGAAATTGAAGAATTAACTGTTATCAACACACAAGGGGAAGAAAATAAATATACTTTTGATGAATTATATAATAATGGTGCGTTAGGGCAATTTATTTACCACATAAAAGAAGTTGATGGCGTTTATTATAATTTCGTTTCTCAAATTAAAAATATGAAAGAAATCAATAGTAAATATTTAATTGAGATACCAGACACATTAGTTAATGGAAGACAATATGTATTATCTATTGAAGCCAACAATATAATTCATAAAATGAATTATATTTATGATAATACTAATAATAAAGATTATTTAAAACCATTATAAAATGGAAATATTATTGAATAAATTTAGAAGTAAAAGAAGTAATAATGTATCTAATTCTCTTGCTACCAATTTAATTGGTAGCAAGAAGTTATTACCTCAAGATGGTTTTTTTGAAACTATTAATGAAATGGTTGTGTATAATAATGAACGTGAAAAATGTAATTTAATACGTTTAAATTGTGTTATTAATCCAATATGCAGCAATGTTTTATTTAACAGTATTTCAGAAATCATTAAAAATGAGGGTTCTCCTAATTCAGTTCAATTATTAAATTATGGAATAATTGATGGTTATATTAGTCGTGATGATTTTGAAAATAAAATTTATTGTAAAAATGCAGATACGTTTTTATATACAAACGCTTATTATGAAGCGATAAGAGACACACAGTTATCTTCTCATAAATGTGGTTTTAAATACCATTGTGGTATTGACATATTTAATAATCATATTTTACGTAACAATACTTTCAAAACTGTTTGTTATAATGAAATGAAAAATCCAGAATTTAATACGTTATTCGATTGGATGCGAGATGAAAATGGGTTAAGTATTGGTGGTTTTGCATATGGGAGAGAAATTGCTCAAATGCATCTTTATACAAATGAAGATGTTGATACATATGATAATACAATTGAAAATAAATTGTTTGAAAAAAATGGTTGGTTTGGATTCACTAATACAGGTAAATTTGGGGTCGTTGATAATAATAATGAAACAATGGATATTTTCAGAGTCATAAATTATAGACGTTCTTGTGATTTCATTCAAATGTATCCAACATCAGATTTATGGTCATTTACTCCTAAATATAATTCATATTTGCATCGTTTAGAAAAAAATTGGAATTATTGCTTAACTTATCCAAGTTCCTCTACAACAAAAAATATTACGTTTATTAATCAAACCACTAATGGTTTAAAAATAATGTATATTGATGATAAAGTAGAGATGAAAAATGGTATTTCCGCTTTTAAAATTTATAGTATATCCAAACATGGTTTAAAGAAAGGCGAATACATTAATTTATATCAGAACGATATGCTTATTTTAAAACAATGTGAAGTAAGAGAAGTTGAAGATGATTACATTTTCTATATTTTTAGTGGTGGTTTGAAATTAAGTACAAGGTGGTATGAATTAACTAGGGCAGATACAGATACAAATGGTGTGGATGATTTTGAGGTGCAAATTCCCGTACCTTTAGAGAATTTTTGTTTACTTTATGAAGATGAAGAAGAAGGAAATACAATTATAAGTGGAAACACAACATCTTTTTCAAGTACAAAAAATGACGTTACCAAACAAAATATAAGTGTTAAAACTGATTATGAATGGAAAACCATTAATTTCCATGGTAAAACATATACTTTAAATTTTGAAACAAATTCTAGAAATTTAGACCCTTTAGCATCAGGCACCACTAATGTTTCTACTACTGATATAAAATTTGACTTAGCATTGTCTGGACAGAGTGAAGGAACATATATTTATACTATTTCTAATGTTGTAGTTAATATGAAAATGCAGTACATTATTTCAACAGATAGAGAAAAAGTATATTGTGGACATGGAGACGATAGACAAACATATTATTTAATTAACAATAAAAAAGTTAATATTGATGATAATGCTCAAAATTTTTCTTATAAAAAAGTGGTAGATGGGGAAGAAGTGCAATATTATGTACGTATTTTTTCACGTTTACCAAACTGGAAAGGTTGTGAAGTTAAAGTTGATGAACACCAATTATATGGTACAAATAAAAATTTGATTGCTAAATATCAAACATTAGACCACGATTTTGAAAATCATATTTCACAATTAGCATTTGCTAAAAATGTTTATGGCGATGATATAAGTCAAATTGTTTATACTGATGATATTGATATTAGTTATTTAAGGGATAATTTAGGAAGACCGTTAACTTCAATTTATTTAACCATATTAAAGAACAATAAAGGATATAAAGAATGGTATGGTAAAAATGGGGCAGATATTCAGATTAGAAAAAAACCTTATGACAATTATGAAGATTACCATATTGAATATTCTCATTGTTTTGGTATGTTAAATTGTGCATTTAGATTATCTAAAGAAAGTTTACCAAGTGTAGAACATAATAACTCAATTCAAATTAATAATATTGATAGTAGTTTTCAATTTCAAGGGTTAGATGTTGAAGATTTACAACATACTTATGCTGTTTATGAAAAAATTTTAGATAAAGAAATTGTGGAAAATAGTGGTAATGTAAATGACGATGATGCAGAAACAATTAATAGGTCTTTTCGTTCTCGTTTTAAAGAAATTTTGAATGACGAAGTACAATATGGAGAATATAATGATGTAGATGATGAACATGGGCATTATAAGGGCGATACGCATTTTTATGGGGATTTATGTGCCTATTCTACTAAACGTTTAATAGAAGAACCTATACAACAAATAGAAATGCGTTTTAACACTGCTCAACGTGAGTTATCTTCGTTAGATACAAGTTATCAATATTTCAATAAATTAACATATGATGAAATCAAGAGTGATGACCTTGATAAGAATGGTTTTATAGGTGAAACTAATGAAATTTTACAAGCAAATCAACATAAAGAAGGGTATTGTTATTACCCACATTACGAAATACCCATTAAAACTTTTGCTCAAAACATTTCATATCAAACACCAATAATAATGACAGTGACTAAAATTGAACCTATTTCAAATGAATATGAACGTCAAATGAATTATAGATTTAAAACAATGAACAATCATAAACTTCAAATAAACGATACCATTTATGTAAGGTATGATAGACGTAATTTGTATAATCAAATTATTAATATTGATTATTATATTTGTTATGTTAAAGACATTATTAATGATAAAATATTTGAATGTGAAGTTTATGATGAAAGTTATAATCGCATTAATACATTAGATAGTATAAATGCTTCATATTATCGTTTATTTAAAAAAGATAATACCACACCAAGTTATGCAACTTTTGCTAAAGATGGTAGTTGTCGTTTTATTTGGAGAAATGTTATTAATAATGGTTTTGATAATGACAGTGATATAGAAAATTATCCATTTTTTAATGGCGCATTATATGTAACAAAACAAATTAATTTATTTGTTAAGAGACAAGACCCTAATGAATATGCTAACTTTATAACTAGTATGGATATTGTACCGAACGTGACAAATTTCCTTGATGAAGATAATTATAGTGAAGAAAGTGATATTGTATGTTAAAATATAAGTTAAATATTAAAGATAAAAAAAATGATACTATAGAAGTTGAATATGATTCATTATTTTTGTCTGAAGATGGTTCAGAAATTACAGGTGTTACTGAACCATCTTATGGATTAAACGAAATTGATTCAATTGTTGTTGTATCAAATGAAACAAAAACTTGTCGTCTGATTGCACAAGATGTTATGCGTTGTGGTTATGTACTATATAATAAGGTATATAAGATTCAAGATTTTGGTGATACTTATGGTATTTTATTTATTGATGGACAATATTATTGTGTTGATAAAGATTATGATAAATTTTATCAAAACATCGAAGGTGAGGTTTTATCTGAAACCGCAAGTGTTTTAGTTAATCCTTTTATTACTATTGATAACCATCAGTATGATATTGGCGAATGGATTGAAGATGAAGAAACTGAAGAAACAAATCTTGTTTGGAAAAGTGAAATTACAATACCAACTAAATATTGGTCTTATAATGACAAAATTCAAATTGATAATATCATTTATGATGTTATTATTGATACAAAAACACAAATGGTTAATGACGATGAATATTATCCATATATTATTCTTAATGATATGTCATTAGATGATTCTAATAGAATTTTATATGTAATTGATTGGGAATATTCGAAGCGTAAGAAAAAAACTTTATTTAAGATTTCAAATTATAATCAGACGAATTTAAACGTAAATGAAGTGTTTTGTGTGCAACAATTTGATTTTTTTGATAAAATAGACACTAATGGTGATGCCATACGTGTTTATTCCCATTTTTATGAAGATAAAATGGAATTTTTTGCCGAAATGTTTAAGGAAGGTAAAGAAATTTTAAGTGAATGGAAAAAAGTAGAAAAAAGTAATACTATTGATTTATACATAAAAGAAAATGTAAATAGTTTTCCGAATGATGCTATTATATACATAACGCCAATTCATAACCATAACATTGTATTGCGAGGAGAAAAAAATAATGGTTCAAATGATATTGTTTTTAAATATTATAGTAAAGAATTTGTTAGCGATTATTCTAAAAAAAAGAATTTTTTAAAAATTGAGGGTGAAGAATATGAAATATATGATTACTTTGTTAAAGAAATGGTTGGTGGGGAATTAGTTGATGTTAATAAACCTTATATAATTTTTAATAAAATTCCATTAAGTGTATCATATAGTAATAGTAATAAAACGAAGGCAAAAATTAATAATCGTTTTGATGTTGAAAATATTGAATATGATGTTGTTAAATATAATCATTTAAAGGTTGGTAAAAATATTTATAAAGTTTACGAAAAAGATGCAAATAATTTTTATTGTGAAGTTTATCGCATAGAACCTTTTAAATTACAAATTATTAATAGGTTTGGGAATAATGTTTTTAGATGCATGCCTTGTGATAATGAAAATTTAAGCGATTTATTCGCTTCAATGTACAATTCTCAGAAAAATTTTATTTGTGAAATAAAAACCCCTATTTTTGATTCAAATTTAATTTCTCCTTTAACTGACTATATGAAGAATTATATTACGTCAAAAATATGTTTGTATATTAATCATAATTCATTTATAGTGCCAATTACGTTAAAAAAAGAGACAGCGCTTGATATACATAAAGATTATATTACACATAATAATTTTTTTGAAGCAAAAACAAATGAGTTGGTAAATCGTATAGTGGATATGGAAAAAGATATATATTATCCAGCTTATGCAGAACAAAAAGGTAATGAAACAATAATTACATTATGCCATCAAATACAAATTGATTTACATTTTAGAAGTAGAGATTTAAGTACTTGGGTAATTAATGATGAAAATAATATTAAACAAGAAATAACACACCCAACTAATTGGAATATATTTGATTATTATCGCTATTCTAATGATAATACACCATATAAAGAATTTTACCCAACATTAAATTTACAAGGAGATAATCAATATTTTCCTCCATCTGATTTACTTTATTTTTTGAAATTTACAGATGAAGATGTATTTTATCAAAAACAAAAAATAGGAAAATCTTTTTTAAGGTTATCTTTTTATAATTCTAAAGACCCTAAAACACAAAGTTTATTATACACATCAACTATTTTTATGTCTGAAACAACATTGTTTCAAAAATATATTAATGCTGATAATACAGAAAGTGAATATATAACGATTAAAGATAGGGGGTATAATAAAGAAACTATTGATGATAATGGTAATATTGAAACCACATATAGTGTTAGTGAACATAATATTGTTAAACATATTGGCGTTGATACAGAACCTTGTGAAAGTAATAAAATGTACAGTTTAACATTTAATGAAGAAAAACGTTTGAGTTCTTCATTTATGATTAAAAATAGGCAAGAAGCTGTTGATTCTTGTGAGGGTTTTTATTTATATCTTTTTAAAGAATATTCACAAGGATTACATGAAAGTACAATATATATGAAAGTACAATTTAATCACGCTGGATTAGGTAAAACAGTTAATTTTATGCAAATGTATCATCAAAGTGGTACTAAAAAATCTATGTTAAATTGGAATTCTAAATATAATTTTGAAAAATATAAGGATGGGTGTCCTTTAAGTGAATTATATGACCATTTATACATTGAAATTAAGATTAAATATGATTTAAAAAATAAACGTTTTTGTTATTATTTACCTCAATGGATGAGTGAAAAAAATAGTGATAAACATACTATGCGTTTAAGTTTATTTGAAGTGAAAATTAAAGATGAAAGTAAATAACTAATAATATGAAAGTAATACAAAAAAAAATATCTTTAGAACAATTTAAATCTCGTATGCCAAGTATTATTCCAGCATATGCTGAAAATGGTCAACAACATAACTTTACACATTTTATGGATTTATTGAATGAACCAATGGTAAATTATGGTATGTTACCTTTTGATGTGAAGGTAGATGAAAATAGTAATTTAGGTAAATATAGTGGTAAATTATATTCATACCAATCTTTAGTTGAGATATTTCATAAATTAGACAAATATTATAATAAACCGTTAGTTTTAACTTGTCAAGAAGAGATTAATGTTAGTACTGAAGACCAAAATTTTTACAAATGGTTATTAGATAAATGTTTTCCTTTTTTTGTTTTTGATATAGAGTTGAAAGGTAAAAATGTTAATATTCAAGATATTAAAGGTTATTGGGGAACAAATAGACTTTCAATAAAAGAAGTGGGGGTATGGGCAAAAAAAATGACTTTATTGAGTAGCAGTACCGAATGTTGTGATAGAAAAGAGTATGAGAGTAGAGGTGGGGGTGATATGGAGGAGATGTTAAATTTATGGTATAATGACCACATCAGTGTAATTGTTTGTAAACATCAAGATTATGGTCATGATTTTATATATGAGGTTAAAGAAACGGATAAAAATATTACAGTAAAAACTGTAAAATATAATAACAATACAAAAACATATGAAGTTATTCTGCACTCTTATCAAATTTATGAACCTCGTGTAAGAATACTTGGTAATAATAGATATATCCGTTATGGGCATTTAGATAATAATAATGTTATTAATCCTCAAAATATTGAAATAATAGATGGCATTTTAACAATACCTTGTTTATTTTCAACAGATGCAAATGTTTTAATTGTAAGTGAACCATTTTTTAATATACCTTTGTTATTAACCAATAATATGGAAAATATTGGTGAAATGTCATCAATTTGTGAAGAATGGGAAGAAGGATATGAATATAATCAAAACATTGTTAATCAAGACAATATTGATTACAGTGGCGGTCCAATGGTGTATTATAATGGTGATAATTGGATATTGAAAAGTTATTTACACACTGGTTATATTTATAGTGAACCTTTTAAAGAAGTTTATTTTGGTACTGTGGATGGTATGACTGATACTGAATCTGAATATTTTAATGACAATGAAATTGCATTTCAAGAACTTCATAAAAATAATCCACAATGGGAAAAATATTTTGATTATTTACCTAAAATAAATGATATAACATTAAATACATATGCGTATAAAGACACACAATTAATTTTTAACCCCAATCCTTATGTGATGGGAGAAAAAAAGTTAATTGACACGAATAATAATAAAGGATATTACTTATATAGAGAAAATTTATACCCTATAATTAATTGTGATAGTGTGTTAATACAAGAAAAATATTATGAAGTATTTTATGTTTATCAAAATGGGGATGTGAAACGAAATCCGTATATTCGTTTTAATGGACAACAAGTTTTTATTAATAAACAAGTCTGTGCTCCGAATAGTGGGTTACAATATAATATAATAAATAATGGTACATATATACGTTATCATAATACCTTAAAAACAGTTGTAAATAGTGACACATATGATGGATATACTTATCATATGGGAAAAAATATTTTATTTAGAAAAATAACCACTGGTGGGTCTACAATAATGAGCGCTCAAACAGAAGATGTTGGTTCTTATGTTTCAGAAAATATTTTAAAAGAACAACAAGAAAATTTTCATGGTTATACAACATTTACAAAAGATAATAAATGGTATGCTATTTTCTCCACGCCATATGAAACATATAATGGGGATGTTGTAAAAGGCGAAACAACTTCAAAATTAAATACGATTAACCATAAATTGAAAATGGCAACTGATAATTTAGGAAATACATTTAATGGGTTAATGCCATATAAAACATTCACATATGAAAATGGAACATATAGTACTTATGTGGTAAATCCACAACCTAATGATTGGTTATCATTACCTTATATACCAAAATACACTAGTCATCTTGACGAAATAGAAAATGATATTTTTTGGGGTAATATGATTGAAAAATTAACATTCTATTATGATATTGATATAACCCATCAAACTACTGATACTACTATAAGAGATAGTAACATAAAACCTTTTACAAGTGGTTATACTGAAAATATTAAGCATTTATACAATAGTCATTATGGTAATAATATTGTTGAAATGAAAGACGTATCATATCATTTTGTTCAAGTTTGTGAAAACTTAGACGAATTAAGAGAAATGGAAAATGTTTTAAAAGAAAATTATCCATATTGTAAAAACATTACTTGCGATATTGAATATTATATGGGTACTATTATTGATAAAAATGATACCACATATAATTTAAAATTAAAATCAAATGGCGATTATTATGGTGTAAAATATACTGAAACATTTAATTTGGAAAAAAAACAATGTCTTTATTATTTTGATGAAATGGATTTTTGCATTTTAAATTATTGGGAGATGAATCCAACTCTAAAAGAGTATGACAATAATACATATAATGTAAAAGGATTGGTAGAACCAACCGCTAGTTTTGAATTTAAAACACAACCTTTTGAATTACATTATGGATGTAAACTTTACAATCATTATAATAATATTATATTTTATAAAGTAAATGAATTAAGTGAAACTGTTGAATATAAAGGGGTGGAATACCCAATTGAAGTAGATGGGAATGAAAAATATTTTTCTTACCCAATAATATTAGACGAAATTTTACGTAAAGATTATAAATATTATGTTATAGAAAATGGAATGAAAGTTTATGCTAATTTCATAAAAAATGGTGATATTGATATTATGGAACTTACTGTTAGTGGAATTACTTTTCAAACAGAAAGTTTACAAAATAGATTTAGTGATGATGAATATGGTTTGTTGAGTAATGAAGTATATTGTCATATTCCAATAAAATTATATTTACGCACACAACAAAATACAAGTGATTCGTATTTTGATTGGAAAAATGATATGTCTGTTGCTCCACTTATATTTAATGAAAATAAATTAGGTCAAGCAACTCAAGAAAAATTATCAGGAAATATTTATATAGACAGAGGAACTGTTAGAGCAATTGATTATCATCTACGTTTATTAGATGTAAAAAGTTTAGAAAGTTTAGAGCAAATAGGTAATGGTTTCTTTAAATTTAATAGTAATAATGAAATAAAATAATAATAAAAAAATATGTCAAGTTCAGGCGTTTACGGTACTAAAATAGGTTCATTGGTTTCTCCATCAGATGTGGATATATTTTATACATATAGTCCAACTCGTAATAGTTTGGATGTATTAAACACATCTTTTAAGCGTTTAGATTCATCATTATTAATGCAAGCAAATATTGATGAATCAAATAACACATATCAATATGATAATATATTAGAAGGTTTATATAATTTAAAATTACCTATTGAATATTTTAGTCAAAAAGGTTTTTATACAATTTATATTAAACCAAAAGAAATGGAAACTGTTTTAACTGATGTTGGAGTTTTATCTGCTTATCCAGATGTTAAAGGACTTGTAATTGATACATCTAAGATAACTGACTCGACTCTTAAAAATTTATTATTGTTAAATAATAGTTTAGTAGGTTATCGTGTTATATATTTTGATAACTCTTTTAGAAGAGAAAATTTTTATCGTATAATAACAAGCAATAATAAATGTGAACCTATTGTACAAAATTTAACTAATATTAATCAAAAATCTATTAGGTATCGTTATAATGAAAATTCTACATTGGTATTTTTAACAGTTACACCTTCATTATCAACATCTTATAAACCTAATGCTTTACCATACATTGGTAGTGCGTCACAAAAAGTTGCAATTGTGAATACAAAATTTGAACCAGTAATGATTGAGGTTGAAATGGTTGAACACGATATTGAAACAATATCAACAATGTTGGAAGGTTCACAAGTGCGTGATTTGGATAATGGTTTGATTACAACATTCAATTCGAAAGACGAAATCTATTCACAATCTGAAGTTTATTCATTGAAAAACGAATATACTAAAAAACCAGTTTATGAAATTAAGAAAAATAAGAAAAATGGAATTGATTTTTCACAAAGCATTAAAGATAAGTAATTATTATGGCATTAATTAAATCATATGGTAATTATGTTCTGCAACAAAAACATAAATTAATTAACCAAGGTACAATATTTGAAAGGGATTATTCTACTATTGGTGGTATTGGCGAAGGTTTTGATTCTAATCCAACAACCTATCGCCAAGGTACTTTTGTATATGAAATTAATGATGAAATCGTAACCACTAAAATATATAATAATAATGAATGGGTAAAAAATGATAAAGGTGAATTTTGGAATCAAGAAAATATAGCAAATTCAACATCGTCATCTAATTCGTTAGAAATAGTGTTAAAACAAGATATTCACAAACTGAAAGATTTTGCTTATTATGGTTCTTGTGTGGAGTTAGTTAGAAGTTCAATTATTGATATAGTGAATAAATTTCCTGGAGAATTATATGTTTTGCAAGATACTGTATTGGTTGATAAATATGGCGAAATTATTCAAAAGGATAGGCAAGAATTATTAATTGTTGATAATCCTTTTAATATTGATATTCACACTCCATCATCTTTTTTAGATATTGATGAACAAAATGAGTTAAAATATATTTTGGCAAATTATGATAAATATATTTTCATCAATAAAGAAGGTGAAGAATATGAGATTGAAAATTGTTTTTTTAATTTTTTTACAAACGCGAATTGTGTATTGGATTTTTTTGGGGAAATTATTATTAATGTGAAATTGAATTCTTCTACGGAATCTTATAAATTATATGCGTATCGTGATGAAAATCGAAATATATTATATACAAGTCCTATTAATCAAGGGCAATTTAGAATTCGTCCAAAACAAGAGCATTATGATGAATTTATTAAGAATTTAGATGCCTTTCAAAAAACACTTTTAAATGTTAATAGTAAGCCTATATATAGTGCTATTTTTGAAGTAATGGAAGAAAATGAGTATGGGTATCGCACATTCTATAAAAAATTTATATTTCCTTTAGGGGAGGGGGAATATAACTTAAATGTCAATGGTGATGAATATATAGACTATATTAATGCATTATCAAATTATGCTGCATTATATGATGAAGTATATTGCAATAATTTATATCGTAATATGACTCATGAATCAATTAAAAATTTTGATTGGAGTGATGTATTACAAAGAGGGGAAGAAACTAAGGAAGATTATATTGAAAATGGGCAAAAAGTTGAAAAATTATTGTTATTATGTGGTCGAGAATTAGATGAAATTAAATATTACATTGATGGAATTAAAAATAGTAATGTTATTACTTATAATGATGCTAACAATATTCCCGATTATTTTTTAACTGATACGTTAAATATTGAGGGTTGGGATGTTAAAAATATTTTTCCTTTTCAATATAATAATGGAATTTGGAGTGAAAACTTAACATTAGAAGTAAAACCCTATGGTAATGTAATATATGGTGGTTGTGATAGTATTATTAACTTTCCTAATGGTTATTTTAGCGGATACTGGGGAGAAAATTGTGATTTAACACGTAATGATAATACTGAAAAAACAAAAGATACTTATACTACTGATAATAAAGGTATCTTAAGAGAAAGAATTATGCAATATATTAATGAGAAAACATATTCAATGGATGAATTAAATAATAAATTTATGAAATATTTGAAAATGAATTCTCGCAATATATTTCAAAGAAAAGGAACTGTTGATGCTTTAGAATCAGTATTAGGTTTATTTGGTTTGCGTAGTAAAAGATGGTATGATGCATTAGAACATAATGCTCAAAATCGTTTGATAGACGATTTAAATGTAACATATGATTATGAAATTACCGAGCATGTAGCAATTGCCAAACCTTTAGAAGAAATTAATACAGTTAGATATATTATTGAAGATTTTGAAACATTACCTCATCATACACATTTATTATCTTTTTTAAATTCAACAAAGGATTTGGTTTATAATACAAAAATAATGGATAGTATGGAAAATAGTCCATATCAAGGCTTGCCAATTCGATATTATGATGTGAGTGAAGAAAAAAGAGTATTATATCCTTATTTTTCATACAATATCCCTATAGATGGTAAACCTTATTATCAAATGAATGGTGGGTGGATACATAAAAATTTTAAATGGGATAATGAAGCACAAGCATATCCTAATATCAATAATGGGGGGTTTATTGATACTAACACACAAGTTCCAATGGTTAATAATGTTAAAGAATTGTTGAAAATAGAAAGTGAAAAGTTATATAATGGTATCATTTATTATGTAAAGAATATTAAAGGATATTATATATGTGTTAATGATGAAATATATGATATTAAACAAGACAGTGTTGTAATGAATCGGTATTTTGAAGTACCAATCTATAATGGAAGTATTACCATTGGTAAACAAAAATGGTATGGTTCAATTGAAACATATTCTAACAAAATAAATGATTTATCAAGTGATGGTATTGCTTCTTATGAAGAAGCTAAAGAGATTATTACAATAGATTTAACCAAATATAAAAATGGAAGTTTATTGAAAATTTTTATTCAAAATGATAATACAATATTAGTTAAACAAGAAGAACAAGTTTTGATTAATTATGCCATTTTTAGAGATGGGTTAATGGAAAACATTTCTTCTATTTTCGATGAAGAAGAAACTGAAACCCAAGAACCAACTAATTATTTTGTTTTGGGAAATGTAGAATGGAAAGGGATGTTAGGATTTTGGGGGTGGAATCAATTAGATGCTAATGATTATCGTTATAAAACTATTAAAAAAATTAAGCGTAATTACTTAGGTAATAACCCACACACTAATGGTTTCAAATACGATAATGGTATTGAATATATAAATTATTTTGATAAATTATTTAAGTATGCTATTGAAAATGAACGTTTTAAACCCCAATGTTATTCAACAACAGTAGAATATGTCACATCTTTAAATTATATTGAAAATGAAGTTGGTTTTGCTAACTTAATAGAGGAAAATGAATGTGAAAGAAATATTAAATTATATAATGATAAAAAAATACATCATTTCTGTGATTATTTTAACACTAATGGTAGTAAAAATTATTTTTACGAATTAAATGATAATGAAGAATCTATAGATTCAAAAAGATATTATAATTTATATGAAAATCAAGATTATGAGTATTTGAATAATGACAATAATTTAAAAGATGTTGTTGATAAAAATGAAACTTGTTTAGACCAAATTATTAATTTAAAAAATGTCACCTTAACAATTTACCCATATCGTAGCATTAATGATAACGCAAGAGAATATGGAAAAAATATTAAATATTTTGAAGAAATAATTTTGCATTATTTATCTCAAGTATTACCATCTAATGTCATATTAAATGTTGTTATTGGCGAAAAATAATATTTTAAGATTTTAAAATGATAATATGAATTGTTCAATTACATATAACTCAAATAATAAGAAGATTAGTGTTTCTGCTGACACATATTGTAATTGGTCTTGTGTTGTAACAAATGGTAACATCACATTAAGCCAAAACTATGGTGTTTTAAACGCTTCAAATTCTTATACTATTTCTGGTATCACAATTTATACATATAATACAAATGACATGTATGGTAATATTACTTGTTGTTTTCAAAATAATAATGGTTGTATGATTAAGAGACACTTATCTATACAACCATCACCCTTACACGTTTTTTATGTTGACCAAAAAGAGTTATTGTTGTTTGGTGAAGATACTAAAGCATATATATATGTTTATTATGGTACATTGTATAAAGATGATAATGATGTATTAAGTACACTTTCTATTGAGATTGATAAAGAACGTTTATTTTATGATGGAAATAATAATGATTATATTATTTCTGCTAATGATATTACTTTATATAAAATTAAATTAGGTGAATATAATGAAGATGAAAAGTATTTTAGAATTACAATTACTTCTTTAACTAATCATATTTTTAATGATACCATTATTATAAAAGGATATGATAATAAAGGTATAGAAGATAAATTAGAGAATGGGACTGGGCAAACTCAAAATTTCATAATTAATCTTTCTCAAACTATTGTTGAAAATGCCCCTACATTATTGAAAATTTCCCCATCTTTTGTTTTTTTAGATTCAGATAATCCAAAACAAAAAATTTCAGTAACAAGCCTTTTTAAAGGAATACCAGTAAATTATGGAATTACAAGTACTACGGCAATAACCGAACCCGCATTAATTACAACTAATGATATTGAAGAATATTTAAATTCTTCGCCAATTACACCATTTCGTGTTGATGATTTAGATATTCGACCTTTTGTTACTCAAAAAAATGCAAGTCATTTTATATTAGACATGAGTGATGCAGATGAAGATGTTGATAATGTTGGTAATGCCACAACTGAGGAAAATCGTGCTTATGAATTATATGTAGTTCAAGAAGGCAATACTTCTTGTTTTCAAAAATTAGAAATCTTCTTTGATTATAAATTTAATCCCGAAAATTACATTAGAATTGTGGAAATTGATGGGATTTATGGTTATATAAAAGAAGAAAACGATACTTTAAGTTTTGCGACAGCGACAACCATAAGCAGTGGTGAAATACAAAGTCCAATTACATTATATTTTACAAAAGACATAGAAACATCCCCATCAATTACTGGTGCTGGTTATGTATATGTTCAATATGAGATGAAGAAAAATGTTAAATTTACAATAGAATCAGTGCCAAATAGATGGCAAATACATACTCTCTCTGAACATGTTAAAGAGGTTAAACAAGATAATAATTTACTTATATCTCTTGAAACAACGATTCCTTCATCTGAAAGTTCTTTTGTGAAATTAATAAATGAAAATGGAAAAACTTGTACCATTTTTTTCAAAACGGATGAGAATTTATTTTCATCATTTGATACTATGTTTTATTTTGTGGACGACAATAATATGAATAATACATCAATTTCAAGTACAATTAATGCAAATTTATTAAAGATTTGTGACATAAAATCTGTCACAACTGATGAAAAATGGTATTATTTTAATGAAGAATTTACAGCATCAACTAATTCTCAAACGATTAGTTTAAATGCAATAAAATATACGAAAAATGTTGAAGGTAATATTGTTAATGAAACGTTAGTAGCATATGAATTCCCTATTTTATATAATAGTGATATTAAAAAATATTATATTAATTATGGTTCAATAACCCAAAAATATAATAAAGAAATTGAGGTAAAAGATACTAACAAATATTATTTTACTGGGGAAAATGATAACTTAAAGATTACTATACCAATTCCATTGAAAACACGATTTGTTCCTTGGACTGTAAGTAATAATGGATGTGGTGTTAAATATGATGTTTATACTTTATTCCCCAATGATAATAAATTTACAAAATTAAATCAAAATTCATTTCTTTATAAACCATTAACAGAAAAAGTTGGATTATATTGTATAAAAGAATTACCAAATACACTTAATGATGAAATAAAAAATGCTTGTACAAATGCTATTTTATTAGTACCAATTATTGTTGTAGATGAATTGACAATAACTTCAGGAATTATTTTTCAACAAATGAATTCATTAAAGGAATTAACTTGTTTTATTGATTTAAATATGAATTCTAACAATAGGCAATATATTAATAAATATGGAACTACATCAAGCATAAATAGTATGAGTGGTTTTAGTGCAACGAATAAAGCGGATGCGTTTTTTGAAGAAAATCCAATTGAAATTAATGTGATTAATAATAATGTTGAAAAATTATTTTATGCATCATATGAAAAAATAAGTTCATTTAATATTATTGAACAAGATGTTGATTTTAAAATAGCTGAAATAGGGGTTGCTTCTTTAAAAAAAGAATGGGTTGGGTCAGTTTTAAATCCAAATAATGCTACTTTAAGATATAAAAGTTCAACATATACAATAATGTTAACTCAAAGTCTTTGGAATGAGTCAAAAGAGTGGGAAGAAATAACAGATTGGGAAATTCAAGATGGTTTTTTAAAAATAAAAAATTCAAGTACTGATGAATATGAGTATATTTTCCCTCAGTCTACAATTTTTAATGCTAGAGATGGAAATGAAAATGTTGGACTTTTATTTGTTGAAAATTATGATTTAAATGAAAATTCAACATTTAGATATTATAGTGTTGAATATAAACAAATGCAAATATTAAATATAAATGGTAATACATATGAAATAACTGATGAACAAACAAGTATTGAATATGATTGTTTATATGAAGTTTTAGAAAAAACTGTAGAATTTGGGTCTGATAATGATATTTATGTGATTGACAAACAAAATATTTTAGAATATAGAGATGAAAACAATAACATTATCAAGTGTATAGCTTTTCAAGAGAAAGATAAATGGTATGTAAATTTACCATCAGTAACTTTCCCAATTAGTTGGTCAAATGGGGAAAAAAGACATTATATACAATATAAAGGTAGTTCTTCACCCCGTACTTATTTAACAAATGATATGGGATTATATATAGATGGTTTTAAATTTACACCTAATATTAAAGTTAACTTGTCTGGTTTAACGTTAAATATATTAACTAATATAGATGGTGAAAATGAAAAATTTATTATAATAAATGACAAAAAATATGTTGCTAATAATAACAAAATTTCATTGAAATATAATTATGAAATTGAAATACAGAACGCAAATACACAGCATCAATATATTCAAATAGACAGAGATTTTTTGATTGATGTTTATTATGAACCTTCATATGAATATGTGAAAATTAATGATGAAATATATAAATTAACTGAAGATGGATATGTGATTTATGATGGTGAAAAATATTATAAAATTAAACAAAAAACAGGTACTGTTATAGAATATTTTATTGTAATTAATAATAATGGTTATATAGTTAAAAAAACAGATGAAGCAAAACAATATTATATAATTCTAAATTATATTAAATATTATTACTACCCAAACAATTATGGTTCAGTAACTAATGTTTATAATTTTACATCAAAAAGAGGAGATTGCTTTGTTGATGAAATTGCAAATGAATCATTTCATTTTAATTTAAATTTTGATGATTTGTTATCAAATGATATTATTACTGGAACATATGGAAATTATGTTATAACCAATAATTATGCTACAATTTTGTCTGATACTTATTTTACTGATAAAACTTTACCAATAAAAAAAGATATATGGTTAAATAAAACAAGTTACCCTTATAATGTTGCATATGATGAGATAGTTACCCCTATATTAAGAAATAACCTTAATATATCATCAATTGAATTTCACGATGATACTGTAATAATTTTAGAAAATGGAGAAGAATTGAGATTTAGAGATGGTAATACATATGTTATTAACGAAGATAAAATTTTCACAATAAATGATTATAGTGAAATCAGTTTTAATGGAAATTGTTTTATTACTGTTAAGAATAATTGTGAAATTGAATTTGTAATAAATGGGGATGCTGAAAACCAATCATTATCAATAAGAGAAAATGAAACAATTTTTATTGGTGCTAACAATACATTAATTTTTAAAGATGTAACTAAAGTAAAAATTCATAAAACAGCGCCTTATTTATATGTGTTTAATGAAGTTGTTTATTATAATAATGAGTTATATATTGCTTCATTACTTGACGATAAAAAAATAATTATCATTGATAATGAAAAATTTTACATTTATGATGGTAAGGTAAATATTAATGGAATATATATTAATTGTTATGAAAAAGCAATTGGGTATAAAATTTTTAATAATAATTCCATAAGTACAAAAGTATATGAAGTTAAAAAAGTTTTAGATAGTAAAAATGAACCTAAATATTTTTATTTTGGGGAACCAGAATCAATAAATGGTGAATGTGAAAATGCTAATAAACCACATGGCGCTGGAATAACTAATTTATCTAAAACAATGTTAAATGGTGATTCTATAAGTATAATTTGTGTTAATAAAAATAATGCACAATATGCATCCCCAACAAATGGAAGTACTGTTTATCTATGGTTTGAAGAGGATGAACTTTTAGATAACACAAATAAAACATATACGTTTGTTTCGGATAATTTTGGTATTAATAACCCAATTAACAATTTTATAATACCAAATGGTGAATTTATATTAATAACACCACCATCATCAACAAGTGGTAGACGTTATTACGTTGAAAATGATACAGTAACTTATAATGGCGTAGTATATAAAGTAAGTGGTGATTCTCAAAATCGTTATGTGAAAATTGGAGAAACAAAATATGGAATAACTACTTCTAATGCTGTATGTAATGGAATAAAAATTTTTCTTAACAATAATAGCGATGTAAAAATTGCATTCAATTATACTGTTAATGGAAAAACCATTATTAATGACTTTAATAATGACAACATTTCATATTATGCAACAACACCTTACTTTTCACCTTGTCAAAATGAATGGAATGTTGAACAAAATCTTTTAAGTGGTATTACTATTTACGATAAAAACATATTTAAATATTCAAAAGCAATTTTAACAAATCATTCAAATTTAGGTAATATTATTATTGAAAATAATATTTTATCTTATAATGTAGATTGTTATAAAATCACTTGTGATGATTTTACTTATAATGGTAATAGGCAAGGTGGATGTAGTTATACAACTTTTTATAAACAATATGGTTTTGAAGAAAAAATTATTTTAAAAGTAGTTCCAACAGATAATGATGAATATGTGTCACCATTAGATGGATGTATGTTATTGTTATGGTTTATGGATAATCCAACCACTTATACATATGTAAGTAGAAATTTTGGCGTTAATAATCCGTTAAATTATAATTTTACAAATAGACCTTTTATAGTAATTGAAAGACAACGTTTTTATGTAAATAATAATAAAGTTGTTGTAGGGGGTAATGAGTATCAAGTAGTAAATAATAAAGTAACTATTAGTGGTGATATTTATGATGTTATGACATCAAATGCCAAATGTTTCGCGTTTAAAGTATTTTTACCTAATAATGTAGATAAAAAGATAAAAGTTAATTACATTTGTTATACATCTAAACAAGAAGAATATAAAGTTGGAACATTTTCAATATGGAATTATTTAACAAATTCTTATGCGAAAGCTTTTATTGGGTATGAAGGTGAGAGTAAAAATTTAATTACTAATAGAAATTTATCATTGTATAATATACAATATGAAGTTGACCAAAATAAATATGTGCAAGTTGATAATACATTATTACCAATTTATTCATTAATTGAAACAGATGTGACAACTTTGTCATATAATACAAATAATGAGGCAACTAAAACTTTAAACTTTTTATCTAATAATACAACATTATCTAATCAAACAATTACTTTTAAACGAATAAATAAAGAAGGGGTTATTATCAATAATGATTTATATTATATACAAAAAGACCAAACTGGGCAAAAATATATAAGTTATAAAGATAATACAATGTATGTTGTTAATAATCAAATAAGTTTTGAATCAATCTATATTGATGATAAATATGAAATTCTTGTTAAACACGATGACCCAAATTTTGAACAAAGTGAAAACAATGATAAATTTAACGGATATGTTAAATGGGCAGATAATAAATTTCCTGTGCATAAGGGTGGACATGTGTATATATTGTATGCTAAAATTGACGGAATAAAATATTATGTTGAAAATTGGGAAACACCTAGTATATCTTGGAGTGGAAATACTTATATAATTTCAGGACAAACTGAAGACAATATATACTACAATCCTTTTATTAATCGTCAATATGTTACAATTAATAATAATAAAGTATATTTAAATGTAACAAATAACACAATTACTTATAATAAAAAAACATATTCAGCGCAAACAATAACTTTCAAAGCATTAACATCTACGGGTCAATACGATAATTTAAACGCTGATACAGTAGAAACTTTAATATTATATAACACATATATTACAATGGCTGATAATACACGATATAATATACATAATGATAAAGTTTACAATGTTAATAATACAGAAGTTGGTGAAGTGTTAGAGTATGGCTTTAAATATGGTGTAATATCTTTAAATCGTTATTGTGTAAGAATAAAGATAAATGACGAAGAAGACCCTACATTCTATACTTTACTAGGTGATAGATTATCAATTAATGATGAAAAAATTTTATTGGACATAAAAGAGTATTATGTTCAAAGTTATGGCGGTAATATACAAACATTAGATGAGTATTTATATACAATGACCCCATATTATCAAATTTCAATAGATGGTAATCAATTATCACCAACCACAGTAGAATTAGATTCCACATTGCTTTATAGTTTAAATAAATTATCACCTTATGATAAAAATGACACGACAAGTTTGTACGGAATTGTATATAATAAAAATTTATGTCAAATTAACAATAATTTATTGACAATTAGAAAAGAATGTGAAATTCAACAAAAATATAGAACTGATGGTACTTTATATTATTTGGTGTTTTTTGATATTAATGCTTATTTAACATTTAACTTTTATTTTAATAAATCAAATGAAAAACAAGGTAATGTTCATCATTTTACTGTACAAAATGCTTTATCATTAGACCATACTGAATATATTATGATTCAATCCTATACTAAAAATAATGCAAACGTGAATGTACCAGTGTATGGATATTATAAATTAATTTTTGATGAAAGTTAATAAAAAAAAGGGAATTAATTTAATTCCCTTTTTTTTATTAATAATTAATCAATATTTCTTTATCATTGTCTATGTCACTAATATCATTTATTTCAAATTTATATAGTCCATATTCACTAAGAAGAGGTATAAATTCGTGTGTCATTGTTTCAATATCCCATACACAAAATCCGTGTTGAGTAACAGTTTCACCATAATTTTGTTGAATTAGTGAACTTGGATAAACAATAGTTACATCACCTCTTTTAAGGTTTTGTTGTTTATGAATATCTCCCGCCATCACACAATCACAACCTTCAAATAATTCACCTTGAACGCCACTATCTACAATATTACCATTATAAAGCATTGAACCTATAATCATTCCATGATAAAGACCTACTATTTTATTAGATGGGTTTTCAGTTTTTGCTTCAAAGATATTAGGTTTATTAAAATTATCAAAAATAGAATATAAACACCAAGTTATATTATCATCTACAACATAACCACTTTGATAACCTAATTCTAAATCCAAAAGAAAAGCATTCTCAAAAGCAGCTGTTTCAAATATACTACTAATAGCATCTTTTCTACTTAAATTATTAACAATTAAGTCATGGTTACCAGCGATAACAATAACTTTCGCAATATTTTCCAATTCTCTAATAAAAGTAGAAACAAACGTTATCAATTCTGGAGTAATATTATTTTTTTGGTCAATTAAATCACCAGCAATTACAATTCTTACTTCATCCTTTTCAAAAGGTTCACAAATTTCTTTACATTTTTCAATAAACTTTGTTAATTGTTCAGCATATTCATCGTGTCTTAATAAATTTTTTATGTGAATATCACTACAATGTATTACTTTCCTTATTGCCATTTTTTCTTATATTTTATATATTAGCAAATATATATATAATAATGTAAAAAAACAAATATTTTATTATGAAAAAATGGTTTAATTATTTATTTAATTTTCCGTATAAACTATTTATTGTTAAAGAAAAAAAATATATGAAGATACTCATTGATAACGGTCATGGAGAAAATACTAAAGGAAAATGTTCTCCAGACGGTAGTTTGCGTGAATATGTGTATGCACGTGAAATAGCAGAAGCAATTGTTGAAAAATTAAAATCTTTTGGTTATGATGCAGAACGTATTGTGACTGAAACTAAAGACATATCTTTATCTGAACGTGTGAAAAGGGTAAATAAAGTTTGTGATGAATTAGGTAAAGATAATGTTTTACTTGTATCAATTCATTGTAATGCTGCTAGTAATGGTCAATGGACAAATGCAAGAGGATGGTGTGCTTATACTTCTAAAGGTAATACAAAGTCAGATATTTTAGCTGAACATATATATGAAGAAGCTGAAAAACAGTTTGTGGGGCATAAAATTAGAACGGATAAACAAGATAAAGATAATGATTGGGAAGAAAACTTTACTGTTATTTACAGTACTAAATGTATTGCTGTTTTAACTGAAAATTTCTTTATGGATAATAAAGAAGATGTCGCATATTTAACATCTGATGAAGGAAAAAAATCTATTATTGACACCCATGTTTATGGCATTATTAATTATATAAAAACACTTGAATAAATAGGAATTATGGATATTTTAAAATTTAAAAAAGGTTTAGAAGAAAATTTACCAAAAGAACTAGAAAAAGATACTTTTTATATTTCAACCGATACTAAAAAAATAAGGTTGAATGATGCTGTATGGGAAGATAATGGGTGTTTAAGAGAACTTATTTATAAAAATGAAAAAGTAACCTCGTCAGCATTAAATGTATTAAATGATAAAATTAATACATTAGATGATGTTGTTAATGAAAACGAAAAAGTAACTTCTCTAATTGCAAATGATTTAAATAAAAAACTTATTAACAATGAAACTTTAATTGATGGTATAAATAATGAAATTATCAATTTATCAAATCAAAATGATGCAATTAAAAATTCAATTAATGAAATTGATGTAAATGTTAAAACAAATCAAAATACTATTGATGAATTAATAGATATTGTTATTGAGAATGAAGATGTAACAGCAAATGCAATTGCTAAATTAAATAAAAGAATTAACAGTAATAATGAATTAATTGAAAATGTTTCATCTAATACATTAGAAGAATTTGAAAGAATTAATTTAAAAAATAATGAAAATGATGAAACCATTAAAGGTTTAGTTGAAGCATCAAGTAATAGAGATGAATATTTAGAAACATTAGGAGATGAATTAAACGAAAATGAAAGAATGGCAGCATTAGCGTTTAATGATTTGAATAAAAGAAATATTGCAACAAATGAATCAATTAAAAAATTAAAAGATATTGTTGAACGAAATGAAAAAGTCACAGCAAACGCTTTAAATGCTTTGAATGATAAATTACCAAAGAAGATTTCTGAATTGGAGAATGATTCAAAATTCATTACTATTGATGAAATGCCTGAAGTTACTGTTCCAACTAAAATATCTGAATTAACAAACGATAGTGGTTTCATTACATTAAATGAAGTGGAAAGAAATAAGCATGCAGTGTATGAACATGAAGATTCACAATCTGTGATATTAAAATATAATGCACTTAACATAATTAATGATGATGTGTCTTTTCTTTCAATACAAGGTTTTGAAGAATATCTTAACGCTAAAACTACTAAATATACTTTACATTTTAAAACCGCTTCAGATTGTACTATTTCATTACCTGAAAATGTTATTTGGGCTAATGGCATATTTCCTACTATTGAAGGAAATTGTGTTTACGAACTTTCTGTAGTAGACACTGTATTAAATAATACTCACTATTATAAAGCAATATTAGTACCATTTAAATGATTATAAATTATGGATAGAAGAACTTTACTATGTGCTATAAATCATATAACACCTTCCACAAAAGAAACTTATACACCATTAACTTATATCGAATGTACGGGCGAACAATATATTGATTTGGGGTATGTCGTACAAGAGGATGATGTGATTGAGATGGATTACCTATCTACATCTACAACATCAGCAGATAAGATGCTATTCGGTTCTTATGATGGCAATGGTGGATATATATGGTTTTCATTATATTCTAATACAGCCTATGTAAGATTTGGTGACACCTCTTCCAAGTCAGTAACCAACGCAAGGATGCACTACAAGTTGGTTATGAAAAAAAGCAGTTGTTCTGTGGATGGTACTAATGCTATTACATTAGAATTTAGTAAATTATCAGAGAATCCTATATACTTATTTGCACGTTGTGGTTCAAATCTTACCGCATCTCTTTATGCTTATTGTAAATGTTTTGGCTTCAAAGTTACTAAAACAGATGGGACTTTGATAATGGATTTAAAACCTTGTAAAAGAGATTCTGATGGAGCAATAGGGATGCTTGATAGTGTTGCGGGCAATTTTTTTACTAATCAAGGTACTAGTGCTGACTTTGTTGTGGGTAATGAAATTAAAATACCACAAGGATATGAGATTATTGATTATGTGACATTTTCAAAAAACAAACTGTACGACCTTGGTATAATAAGCAGTACAGATAAGATTGAAGTAATGTTTGCGAGAAATGAAACAACTTCTACAACCTATATGTATGGTATTGTAACAAATCCTCATACAGCATCTGTTACATCTTATCTTTCAAGCAGTGGTGCTTGGCGATTTGGTAGTTCGTACAGAGGCATAACTATGACAGATAAAAGTATTCATAGAGTTGAAATATATAACGGTAACATTAATTATGACTTTGCTACTGGAACTTTTAGTAAATCTACATTTACAACACCTGATACTGCTGTGTTGGGAGGGTATAGAACTGAAAGTGGTTCTTTATATAAGACTTATCAAGGCAAGATTTATTATTTTAGAATATATAATAACGGAGAATTAAGACTTGATTGGTTTCCTTGTAAAAACAAAGAAGGGGTTGAAGGTTTTTGGGACTGTATTTCAAATAAATTTATAAATATAATATAATATGAAAAAATATACAAAAAATATCAATGGGATTAATGCCATTAGAACAAGAAAGCAAATAGTTCTTAATAAGAATAAGATGAATATTTTCAATCCAACAGAAGAAATGATATTGGATGAAGGATGGGTAGAATATACAAGTCCTCAAGAAGATGAAATTATAGTTGAAAAAAATAATAAATTATTAGAAATCAATGGGGTATATAATGATTCTAAAGGTTTTTATATAAATGATATATATTGTACTTTTGATACTGAAACATTAAATAAAATGTTATTTAGAGTAATATCTGAATCATCAATGAATATTAATAAAACAACATTATGGTTTAACGGGAATGCTTACCCAATGAAAACAAAAGATGCTTTAGAACTTCTTTATCAACTTCAAATATATTACGGAAATTGTTTTGATATATCTGAATATCATAAACAAAATTTAAATAAACTTGAAAGTGTAGAAGAAATTAAAAATTATAGTTGTAATGAAAATTATCCAGAAAAATTGAATATTAAAATATAAAAAAAGAGGGTTAAACCCTCTTTTTTTATTATAATATTTCGTTTTCTTTAAATGTTATTGCATTTTGTAAAGCATTAACAATTCCCTTTTTGCCATATTTTTGATATATTAATGAAGGGTCGTCATCGCCATTTAAAGGTATGTATCTTATTTTTCCGAATAATTTACCGTGATTTAATATTTTATAAATTCTTTTGACATCATCAAAAGCATCACCATCAAGAAAAATATTTATATTAGCATTTGCCCTATCTCTTAATGTATAAAACAGTTTGTCATCATCTTTTAATGCTTTACCTAATAATGGTATGGAATTTGGAACAACAATATGGTCAAACGGTCCTTCCACAAGATTTATATCTGCATCCCAACATACCTTTTCTTCATTAAAAATGATTTCCTTTTTATCAACTTTGGGATTCATATATTTCATTTTTTTGTCCCAATTAGAAAAATCTCTTCCCACCCAATAATTCAATTCTCCATATTGATTAAATGATGGAATAACAATACGAAGTGAAAGGTTTTTTTGGTTTTCATCATATTCTGTGTAACCAATATTATATTTTCTTATAATATCCCAACCAATACCTCTATTTTTAAGGTATTCCATTGCTTTATAAGGATTTTTCTCATCAAATTTAAATAATTTAAAGTTGCTTGGAAGTTCAATTTCCTTTCTTTCTACATTTTGATTGCGAAGATTAAAATCTTCTTTATTAAAAGATAAATCATATAATTTAGATTGTTGAATTTGACGTAATATGTCTTTATATTCTTTTAAAATGCTATCATTACCAAACATTTTAATAAGCTTGGTTATTGAACCATGCATTTCATCATCATATTGACTACAGCACCAAGCATTATATACACCTTTTCGTAAATTAACTTCTAAATTGAATTTACTAACTTCCCCAACACCTTTATGAGCAACGCATTTAGGACAAGGATATTGAATTTGATATGATTCATCAAGTTCATTTTTAGATTCACCTAAAAATGAATCAAGTAATGATTTTAATTTATAAGTTTCAGCAATTATCATACAAAAAATATTTTTTAAATAAAAAACGGTGCAAATATACAAATTATTGTTAAGAAAAACAAATTCTCATAATATTTATATAAAAATTTTAATAAAAATGAAAACTAGTGATTTATTAAAAGAAATGATTAGTTCATTAGAAACTAATACGTATGATTTTGGGGCATTTATTAATTTTAATAATTTAGATGTACAAAATCTTAAACATCCAGTATTTGGATAATAAAAAAGAGAGGTGTTGTTACCTCTCTTTTTTTACTAAATTAAATTTATAACTTGGGTTTCAGATTTATCCCAATATTCTTTTGTGAAAGTTATTTTTGTGTCATTCACTTCAATATTTTTTGTAGTAATTTCAATTTCACCGTACTTTTCTTTTTTCAAATGCCCTAAACAAGCAACATAAGCATCACAAGCATCGAAATTTTCTTTTTTCAATTCATTATGCTTGTCATACAACCAGTTAATATTAGGGAAAATTTCAGCAACTTTGTTTTGTATAACAGTTTTTTTATCAATATCCCAAGGAAAAGCACCAAACAATGTAAAATTATTCTTTTTAATTGAATTTACAATTTTTTCGCATTTATAAGGTTCTCCATTTTTAGCAAATTTTCTAACATCAAGTAATTCTGGAAAAGAATATTTTCTCGCATCATACGAAGAGATATATTCGGGTACAATACCTAACACATCATATACACAATCAGAAATCATACCATTAAATTGTAAAAGAGTCCCAACAGTGTTAACATTATTACTTTGTAACAAAGGACTTTCAATAATTACTCGTGTAATACCTTTATTTTTCCATAAAGATAAAAATTCTTCTTGGAAAATTCTTTTTTTAAGAAATAGTGATTCAATTTTATCAACTTTTTTAGAAACCTTTGGGTTAACGTGAGTTAATTCAATAATTTTACCGTATGGTGTAGTCTCATCATATTCTAAAAGACATATCCCAATACAAGTGGTACTAATATCTAGACCCATTAATATATTCTTATTATTATCCATTATTCTTAATATATTATATTAATATTATTTGTTATATATAAATTATAATATTATAATATTAAAAAATAAAGAATATTTTAATATATTTTTTAAAATATGTTAAAAAAAAAATTGTTTTTTACCGTTTTTTTTTATATCTTTGTAAAAAGTGTGAAAATTATGAAACAAATTCAAATTCCTAAAAAATTATATAATGAAATAAAAGATTATTGCTCTTATAATGAGATAAAAGGCGTTAATCATCATATAGTTTATTTAATAGAATTAGGATTTAATTTTATGCGTTATGGTGTTTCTCCATTTAACAATCAAGTACCTCAATATGTTAAAGAAGAGGAAAAACAACCAATTGTAAAAGACGTTGTTACTGTTAAAGAAGAATTACCAAAAGTAGAAATACAAGAAAAAAAAGAAAAGAAAAAAGGTATTACAATTATTAAAAATTAGTTTAAATGGTAGAAGTAGGAAAAAAATCTCAACAAAGAATTGTGTGGAAGGTTTCGCCTTATGATTTTTCTGATGAAAAGGTAAAAGAAATTAGGGCAAAAATGAGTCAAAAATACAATATCCCAAGAGAAAGAATTAAGGTTGTTCCAGAGTTTATTGTTGAAGAAAATAACGATAAATCTTATTTAAACAGTGAGGTCATTTCGAATATTCAAAATCCAATATTTCAATTAGATTTGTTTAAAGAATATTTGGCACTGAATAATGTTCAAGATTACGATTTTGAGTTCTTAAAAAATATAGATGCTCAAATTAATGGTAATATTGATTATGATGTTTATGATAAGTATAAACGTTATTCAATTAAATGGATTAAATGGGATAATTTTCTTTCTTATGGGGAAGATAATTTCTTTGATTTCACTCAATTA
>JAEIGA010000832.1_pt1 | contig 45865 bp, 57 predicted proteins | sample 9270691 | NCBI WGS metagenome assembly JAEIGA01 (sample SAMN17057246, study PRJNA624740) | gut metagenome | biome: biome; isolation source: fecal sample | host: Bos grunniens | place: China: Xizang | collected 2019
CTCCCAGTCCTTTGCACCGCAGGCTATATAGTTGCTTGACTTAGCCTTGAAACTCATACCGCAGGCTCCGCATCTGGTGTGGATATACACCACGTCCTGACCGCAGTACCTGTTGAACATGTCAATCTGTGGTGACTTCTCCTCATTCTCAATAGGTTTCTCAATCTTCATGAACCTGACACCACGCATACGTGGAACCTCACCGTAGTTCTTCTTTATGTAGTCAGCTACTGGCTGCTGCTGACTTACCATGAAAGCACCTAAATCCACAGCTTATACCTCCCCGCCTTCAGAACACAAATCCCAGGCCTTGTTAAGGTTCTGGATTACCCTGTGAAGCACATCAGCGAAATTCTCGTCATACTTCTTCGCCACCTTGTCGATGTCGTCAGTGAACCTGCTCACCGCCTCAGCGAGGTCGAGTGCGATATGCCCCTTCTCCTCCTTCTTCTTCTCGGTCACGCTCCTGATATGCTCGACCATCCTCTGAACCTCGTCAAGGTCAATCACACCCTTCTCTACCTGGCCACGCATGATGCTGTACAGACCGTCCTTGAGGTCGTCATTTGTACCCAGCAGGTAGGTCGCCTTGTCGGTATACATGACCAGCGGAACCTGGTTGTCCTTGCAGAAAGGAATAACCTTTTCTGTAATCTGTCTCTCCAGTACTTCGACTGCTTCTCTCTTTTCTTCTGACATAGTATCACTCCTTCACATTGTACTCACGCAGAATATCATCTATCCTATCTTCCCTCACAGCGTCCCTCAGATTGATGACCACTGTACCCTTTGTATCTATGAACCTGTTAAGGTTCTCCCTGCCTTTCTCCCATTCCTCTATCCCGTAGGCATTTATGTACCATGTCTCAGGGTCTTTGGAGCACAGGAGGAAAGCCAGTATTCTGAAACTTGCGGTATGCCCCATAGCGAACATACATCTCTTCAGGTTGAGTGCTCTGTCAGGGTCTTTCACTGGCAGGAGGAAACTCAATGTCTTTCTCGTCTTATGATGGTCATAGAAGTAATGATACACCTGAAGGTCAACCCTATAACCGTTCATCTCCAGCGTCTGCACCAGCCTGACTATGTTCGCAAGAGCCTTGAGGAACTCGCTTGAGTCAGTGCCGCAGTGTGCGTTCGGGCAGTAGATTATCCTGATAATCTTGCTCTGCTTCCTGACGAACACCTCCTCAACCATGTTGTCAGGCAGACCGAGCATGAACCTTGACACATCAGGATATACACCCTTGACATCAAACTTGGTGTGGCATCTCAGCCTGTCACTGCCAGTCAGCGGCTTCCTCACCCTGAGCCTGCCCAGCATGCTCTCGTCATACCAGCCTCCGAAGTAAGCCTGGAAAGCCTCCTCCTGGCCTGGGAAACCGTACCACTTGGTGTCCCGCTTTATCTTCTCGTCAGTGGGCGGCTCACTTGTTCCTACCCAGCATGGTGCGAGCGGAAGCCTAAGCTGAGCCTCGACCTCCCTCACGGTCTTGAACTGACGGAGTTTATTCCCGTCCTTGCTGAAGAACCTCATGTCATTCTCCTTTCTGAGTTTCCTTGCCAATCCTGCACAGAGCCTTGACATACTTATTCAAGTCCTTGTACTTGTCCAGCTCGTACGCAAGTGTCCGCACGTCATCAGTCGGCATGGACTTCAGGAGGCACCACTTGAGCACCTTGCCAGTGTCCTTCTCGAACTTCTCCGCAGTCTTGATGGCAGAGAGCGAGCGGTAGCTGAAGATTGCGTTCAACGCAAACTTGTCAATCAGCTTGCGGTACTCCTCGCAGAAGAAGAGCAATTCCTCGTCCTCCTCCGCCAGCTTGCGGTCAATCTTCGGTGAGTAGTACACTGGTATCACCACAAACCTGTCGAGAGTGGCCATATCCAGCTGGTTTCTTCCCACATAGCGGTAGTCCGCACCAGTGCCGTAGGTGTTTCCAGCCGCAATCACACGGAAGTCCTTATGCTTCCTGATGAAACCGCCCTCCTCAGTCTTCATGTCGGAGCCGAGTCCCTCAGGGAACACGTGATATCCGTTCGCCAGTGCGGCGTTCAGCCTTGTCAGCACCTCAGGAATAGATGCGTCAACCTCGTCAAGCATATACACACCCCCGTTCTTGTATGCGTGATAGAACGGTGTCTGGTGGTATCTGCCCATAGCGTCAGTGAACCCGTCAAACTGTGCCGAGTTGGTGATTGCGTCAGACTCGTAGAACTGCTTGCCCAGAGCCTTCGCTATCATCTCGGACAGCACGGACTTACCGCACCCTGCTGGGCCGACCATGTACACAGCCCTGTTGTTGGCCACGAAGTTCAGCACCGTGTCGAAAATCTCAGGTATCTCCTCCTTGATTTCGGACTTCGCACCCCCATTGACCTGGACGAAGATTTTCTTCTCCACTGGCCCGTAGGCGTCCTTAATCCACTGGTCAATCTTGGGCCTCAGCTCCTCGATTATGCCAGCCCCCTTCTCGTCTACAATCGCCTTGCAGACGAACCGCTGAATGATGTCCAAGTGCTGCTCGAACCGTTCAGCAGCAGAATTGTTCTCAGCCATTTTTTTCGCTCCTTTATTTTGTATAAATTAGATTACTATTCCCAGCATTTTTATTTTTGTCTTGGAGAAAAATGTCTAAAATCTCCACTTTATGAAAGAATGAAATACAGAAGCCCTGATTTCCAGTACGTCAGTCGTGCGGAATAGTATTTCATTTCTGTTTCTGCATTTTTAGAAAATACTGTGATGCCCTCGTATGAGGCTATATTCCGCAGTCCGTACATTTATAAAAGAATGAAATACAGTAGCCCTTATCCCCAGTACGAATTATTAAAATCTAAAATTTGACCACCCTTTCCCCAGCCACAAAAAAAGCAAGGAAAAAATTGTGTACTGGGTATATGGGGAAGTCTTTCTGTTTCTGTATATTCTCCTATAAAAACCTGTAGTGAAGGTAGTGGCTGTACCAGGCTGATACAGCCACCCTTATTGTAAGTAGGAATTGTTCCTATTAAGCCTTGACCAGCTTGCCACCAGCACCTGGCTTGAGACCGTAGAACTCCATAGCCTTGCCGATTACACCCCAGTCTGACTTGCCGACAGCCTCCACGCACTTCTTCTCCACCTGGTCGAGTGTCCAACCCACCTCTGGCTGGAACGGCGGGAGTTTCTCTGACTTCTTCTTCTCTGGCTCGAACAGAATCTGTTCCATGAAGTCCTTGTACCCCTCTGGCTGGAGTTCTGGCTTGTCCTCTACATGCTTGATAAGTCTGTAGAGCAGGATATCCCGCACAGCGTCCTTAATCTGAATGTTGTAGTTCTCCTTTGCCTTCAGCCACCTGATAGAGATTGCCTCGAACAGGATTTTAGCCTTTGCCACGTCATCTGCTGTCAGCGGTACGGTCTTGGTCGGAGCGAGCTGTTCCCACAGTTTCTTCTTCTCCTTGATGATGGCGTCCTTTTTCAGCTTGGCGTTCTTGTAGAAGCCAGTCTGTCCCAGCTCGATTGCAGCCTCTGTGCTGATGTACTCCTCGGCAACCTTGTACAGGTCTGGGTCGAAGGTCATTCCCTCGATGATGCCGTCCTTTACATCTTCAGCCAGCTTGATGATTGCTGACTTCTTTGCTTCCTGGTCAGCCTTGTACTTGTCAAGCTGTGCCAGCCTACCGTCAATGACGGTCTGTAATGTTTTCATATTTGCTCCTTTATAGGTTAATCACCTACACTATATAAGGCAGAAACGGCAAGCTATTGGAAAAACTTTTTTACAAATTTTTCTCGGCTCGGCTCGCTCGGCTCGGCTCGGCGGTGTAGGTCGACTTCCTACACCATATAAGGCAGAAACGGTGGTCTATTGGAAAAAAATTTTATAATATTTTCTTATGAAAAATGAAAAAATGATAACTAAAAGTAATGAAAAACGGGGTCAGTTTCAGAGGGCATCTGGGCACAGTGGGGGCGGGGAATGTTTTCATCGGATGCAACCCTTCATCCTTAGCTCTAAGGGGTATGAGCCAGAGGTCCCTAATATCAGAACATAATTATGCTTCGAGTCTTGCGAACAACCCGCATAAAGCCCCACCACTGTGGGCAAGACTCTCCGCTGTTATAGTGGCATGTTCATGTATCCACTTTTTGAGCACACTATGGGTAGCGTGCATAGTACCAGTAAATAATTCTTAATCTAATCATCCGTGTACTCCTTGCGTGCTGAAATTTACTATTTATTATATAGTAGAGCACTCAAACCCCTCCCCCACCGTGCTGCTGAGAGAGGGTCTTCAATGCTCTAAATCTTGAATGGTTTGAAATAATATGGTCCTGCACAAGGAAGCTTCTCAAGGTCGATGGTCTTTTCATAGGCGTCTCTCTTGAAGAAGCATCCATCCCAAGCGAACATATCCACATAGACTGTGGTATAATGCAATGTTCCTGAAAGATGTACGATTCCTTCAAATCCATCAATTTCCATATGTACATACTGACCAAGTTCTATCTCATGTGTAAGATACTTGTGCATTGCCTGCTTAACAAATTCATCTAATAAATTCATATTATTCCTCCTCATCATCTGTTATATTAATCCAACCATCTGGGTCATCCTGGAATGATACGCCATCAATGTAGTATTCAAGGGCATCAATCTCTTCTATGCTGAGCTTTTTTCTCTGCATAGCTTTGCCAATGGCCTCAAGGATAAGACCGCTTTCTTTGTCGGCTTCCTGAACTGCTGCTCCATTGATTCTGTCAACAAGCTTAGGTTCTTTTGATGAGCTGTAACAAGCATTAAGATAAACTCCATGCCATATCTCAGCCACATGCTTTATCTTATCCGAGATAATCTGTACTGCTGGATAATTATTTGCAACTTCACCTACTATAAAGTCATAATTTTTCATATTAAACTCCTTAAATATAATGGCCCCCTCATACGAGGGAGCCTCAGCCATTACCGATTGTTATTGTTCATAACATCGGCTACCGAATAACCACGCTTCCTCTCCTTGAGGAGCATGTCGATTGTGCCATAGACATTAAGCAACTCGGTGCAGTCTCTGTGGAAGGTAGCATCCTTACGCTTTATGTCAATTCCATAGTACAGGAAAGCTCTGGTGAAGAAGTCCTTGAGTCTGTTCCTTGCTGTTCTCTGGCAGTATGGAGCACCCTTCTCACCGTTGTAGGCAAGGATGATTTCTCCATAAGAAGCCTGGTATGGCACCTTGTAGTTGGAGTAGCAATCGACCAAGTGCTCCCAGAGCATGCAGTCGTTGACCCACTCATTTTCCATAGCACCTATGCGGTTATCAAGGATGTTGAATCTCTCCTGCTTACCTGACTTGAGGTATCTTGTTCTCTCTGGGTCTACATACTTGACCTTTGTAGTCCATCCCATAGCATACCATCCATCGGCTCTCTTGACGAACTTTGAGAAGATATCTCCTTCATAGTTGTACACCACACAGTCGGATACCTTGATGAGTTTGTAGGTCCACCAAGCTGTCTCCTCACCAAGCTGAACTCTGAAGAAGTGAGCTATTGTCTCATACTTCTTCTGAGCAGTAAGATGCAGGTCAGCCTCAATCTTCTTCTTAGCTGAGTAGTAGATGACGTGTTTCACCTTTGCTACAGCTCTCTTGATTGTGAGATGCACAAAGCCGCCCTCATTGTAGTGAGCTCTGAGGAGGAATACCTGTGCAATGCACATATCCATCATACTATCCTTGGTGTATTCACCTTCAGTATCCAAATCCTGAAGGAACCACGGATGCTCCACAACTTCCCCTGTTGTCCATACGGTGAGCAGGGCCTTACGTACTGCATAGTACATGTCAAGTTTCTGCTTTTCTGTCATAGAAAAACTCCTTGTTTTTATTCTGGGTTCGTTTCGGCTTCCCAAGCCTTCTCCAACTCCATTGTAGGTTTGAACTACACCCCATCTCTGATTATCTCCAACTATCTATTTTCAGTGCTTGATAAGCTGTACTCTGCGTGCAGTTATTACTCTGTTAATCCATTCACCTTTGAAGAGAGTCTTCTTGGTCTTTCTTCCATAGATGAGAATGCTGTATGGTTCAAGGTTGTAGAAATCCGCATGGACAACAGGCTTCTTTGTTGCATGAAGCTTGTTCATTTTTGTGACAATAGTAAAGTCACCATTCTTTTCAACCCTAATGGCCACATTGTTTACGCTGTCGTTAAAATTTTTCTTACCATTCTTTGCCATGTCTATGGCCTGCTGAATAAGGCTAACTGCCTTGTCATTCAATACTTTCTGCATATTGAACTCCTTATTTTTGATTACCCTTTCATACGAATGGGTATAACCCCTCCCATCAAGTTGCCCTGATGAGAGGTGTTCTACTCACTCATTTCTGTATACTACATTTGAGCAAATCCCATAATCTGTAAACCGCTCCTTCTGCGGTTATCAAGGTCATAATTGTTCCAAATCCATCAGTCTTTGTGAATGTCTCATCTGTGCATGATACAGTCACTGCATACTGATTAGATGATACCTTGGTGATAGTATGAACATAGTTCATTTCACCCTTAGTGCAGTTGGAGATAGTTTCTCCGATTTCCATAGCTTCAAAGTAAATCATTTTTTCTCCTTATTTATAATAACCCCCTCATACGAGGGGGCTTAGCTATTAACAATGCCAATATTCGAACCGCTCAATGCGTTCCTTAATATCCATGATTTCCTTACCTTTGCTGATAATGTCACCAAGTGTCTTGATTGGCGTATCAAACAGTTGCTTGATGTCCTTAGCTAGGTTGTCTGCATCTATCTGCATTTCTTCTTCACTATCTATGAACAAGTCGATATCAAAGATGGGTTTCAGTCTATTAGCCTCTGTCACTATCTCTTCTTTTGTCGGTCTTTTGGTTTCAAGATAGCCTTTATAGAAATCGACAATCTTGCTCATTGCAGAATAGAAGTTGTATCTAACTTCATCATACTGTCCCTTGTTTTTCATAATTAACTCCTTATACCCAATACCAGTATTCTTCCTCACTCTTGATACGAGCAAGGACCTCTTTTCCAGGTTTCCCTGTACTGAACTCCAATGTGTAAGTCACACTTACCTCAGTGCGTTCCTCATGGATGATAGTAGGGTTGTACACGTGGTGACCTACCTCTTCAAAGTAGTTTTCAATCTTACTCAGGATTGTGTCAGGCTTCTTGGCTCGTGCAATGTAGTCTTTTGTCATCTTAGAACTCCTTTATAAAGTCAATGACTGTCTTAATAATGTTCCAGTTATGGTCTCTTAAAGAAGAAACCATCTCTGCCACGAATAAGCTTCCGAAGAAGCATATTCCCCATACGCAACCTATTGCGTACCAATTACTTGTAGGTGTCATCATTTCCATAATCTCCCACCTTTGTTGATAGCTTTGATTTTTGTCCAAGGCCAATTCTCAAGTGTACGGCTATCATCATCCACAAGAACGCCCTCCTCTATTGCATATGCTTCCTTATGATGTGTATGTGGCACTACCAACATTCCATCAATAAATGGCATATGCTTATAAACCCATCTTCTTTTGGCACGTGCTACCGAGATACCAAAATCATGGGAGCAATACCAAGGGAGACAAGTTATAATCACAACCTTATAACCAATGCTCTTATAAAAGCGTGCCATATTAATGTATTCATTAAATGGCTTTGCTTCTTCATAAGGACTCGCATCACCACATCTAATGCGTGTCAACCAATCATGCACATGGTAGAAATCTGCAAGTGTTCCATCCATGTCAAAATAAATAGTTTTATTCATAGTAACCTCCATAGGCTGCGTTTTAGTGTTATTTCGTTTCAGTCCTCACTAAACCCCTCATACTCGTCCCCGCACACTGCACCGATTCCCCATTCCGTAAATAAATACTGTAGCCAATACACTGAAAAACACTGAAAGTCAGTCACTGAAAATTTCTGGACCGAATATTCATTTCTATAATTATCTGCTGTATTTATGGACGCTTGACAAAAAAGCTGATGCTGCTGTATAGTATAGGTGCAGAGATAAAGACTGGGGTTTGGGAGTTAAGCCAGGGGCGGGGAGCCCCCAAGGTACTCCTCGGAGGTTCAAATCCTCCACTCTGCAAGAAGGAGACCGATATGGTTGACAGAGCGAAACTTGACAAGGTATACAATGCCCTTGTTGTGGGCATGGCTATTGACGATGCCTATATTTATGCGGGCCTCACTCCTGACGAGATTGCCGAGGTGAGCGTGAGCACACAGCTTCAGCAGAGATGGAGCGAGGTCCAGAAGAGCCACGAGTTCTTCCTGCTGGGGAAGCTGGGAGATGTCATTGATAAGCAGGCACGCATGGGCAAGGAGGGTGCCGTCACCTGGGCACTTGAGCACATGTACGCACGCTACGGCGGAAAGGGTCAGGGCGGCGGTGACGTCCATATCCACATGTCTGACTCTGACCCTGGCGACTTTGACACTGTGGAGATACATAGGAAAAAGGCTACTGTCGAAGAGAGTAGCCTCTAATCTGTTATGTTCCAGATGAGTCTTTTCCGCCATCAGGAGGCGGTCATCAACTCAATCAGGAGATATCCTGACATCCCGTATGTGTTCCTCATCGGCGGATACGGCTGCGGAAAGTCGGCCACCGATGTGGCGTTATGCCTCTATCTGTATGAGTCATATCACGACTCGCCTGAGCCCGTGACTGTAGGGATATTCGGTGTCACCATCAAGCTCCTCAAGCAGACGGTTGTGGCCGACCTTGAGAGGGCGTTCGAGAGGGGCGGAATCGCCTACAAGGACAACTCGCAGGCAGGGACCATAAAGGCTGGGAACGTGACATTCGTGTACCTGGCCATGCAGAATCCTGACGACATCTACGCATTCAACTTCCACTGTGCGATATGTGACGAGATAGACGAGGTGCCTGCCGAGAAGGTCATGCCCATCGTGACTGCGATACAGGAACGCTGCCGTAAGACCATGCCTGCGGGACACCACATGCCCTCACGTCCGCCGTTCATATGCTTCACCACCACGGCACAGGGTCTCGGAGGAACATATCAGCTCCTCAAGCACCTTGAGAAGAGGGACCTTCCATATATAAAAATCAGAGGACGAACAGCTGACAACACATCCATAGACCCACAGCAGCTTGAGCTCCTCATGGGCCTGTATGACGGTGACGAGAGGAGGGCTTTCCTGGAGGGAGAGTTCGTAAACCTGAGCACTGGTCGTGTCTATCCTGTGTTCGACATGACGAAGCACAAGATAGCACCGATTCCTCTGATGAGAGGTGAGCATATTTATGTCGGTCAGGATTTCAATGCAGGATATAATGCTGCTGTGATATGCATAGTCAGAGGAAATATCATCTATGCTGTCAGAGAAGAGCGGTGGGATTATGTCGGAGACGCCGCAATACGGCTCCGTGAGATGTTCCCTGACAGTCCGATAACCTTCATACCTGACGCATCTGGAAAGGAGATTATGTCGGGGTTCGCCGAGGAGTTCTCAAGGAACAATATAGACATACACTGGAACAATGTGAACCCTTCGATAACTGAGCGTATAACTGCGGTGAACAATGCGTTCAGGTACGGGCAGCTCTTCATATTTGACGGCCTTGAGAGCTTACTGCTCGGTCTTGAGACACGGGATTTCGATGACATGGGCAAGCCGAGGAAGGGAAAGGGGCCCAAGGCACTTGACCACCACTGTGACGCCTTCGAGTATGCTGTATGGCATATAATACATACTATAACTGGATACGACAGACTGCTTGACAAGATTGCGGCAGTTCATCATAATAGATATACATACGGAGGATGGGATGATTGACAGACCGAGTCTCCTTGAGACACCCAACTTGATTAACTGGAAGGAGTATGCACCTTCCGATATTCCTGGCGAGGAGGTCGATGACTGCTACGCAAACGACAGCACGATACGGACAAACTATGACGGCACCGACACCGCTGAATGGAACACTGGAAAGCAGGTGCAGGAGACACTTCCTGCCGCTGAGTGGGATGCGTGGATGCATGACCTGAACGCATACGGATGGCAGGTCACCGAGATAATAAACTCGATATATGATGAGATGTACTCCGTGATTCATGGGCAGCAGGCTGGTATGACCCATGAGCTCCTTGATGCCATAGGAGCCAATGCACAGACGCTCACAAACAAGACAATCAGCTTCTATGACAACACGATGACTGGAGTCGTGTCGGTCGACACAAACCAGACGCTCACAAACAAGACAATCAGCTTCTATGACAACACGATGACTGGAGTCGTGTCGGTCGACACAAACCAGACGCTCACAAACAAGACAATAAGCTTTGATGACAACACATTGCAGAATGTGGCTTCACTCAATACAGCACAGACACTGACCAATAAGACTGTTGACAAGGCTTCAAACACAGTGACATGCTCACCGACAATACCTACTGACAATGCATCGGTGACTGTGACAAAGGAGATGAACCTTGTCCTTGACAGTACGAGCACCGAGCTTGTCTATACACTTGGCAACGGCCCTTATCCAGGATTCGAGCTCAGGATAACCTGTGCTGATGCCGACCATGATGTGACCTTCTATTCAGGCGGTACTACCGTTACCAAGACGCTTTCTGTGGGTGTTCATCATCTGACATGGCAGGGAATAACTGGATGGACATTCTATGAGCTGTCTGGAACATACACAGACGACACAACATTCACTTATCTTATATGAGGTGCTAGATGGCCAATATATCTTTTGATAATCTACAGACAATCAGCATAAATGCAAAGCAGGTCAAGAAATTGTTTGTACAGGGCAAAGAGATTCCATTATCAGTAGATATTTCATTTGATACTAATATGGCATCTGGAATGTACTATTACATATCTGGTCAGAGCGGTACAGCAACAACCGTGGCACCCCCAGCATCCATAGCAGTTTCCAGGGGACTCCCTATAGGAAATGTTCTGCCGTCCTTCGGCAATTACACATATATCCTGAGCAGCGTGACATATACAATCTATGTCATAGGGTGGTATCTTGAGCCGACACTCACAACACAGGTCACAGCCTCTTGGGTGCCGACAGGCGATACTACTCTGTATGCCAAGTGGAAGATGACAGCTAATGTGGCGATAAGTGCATCAATCACAGTTCCGAAGTTCGCCACAAGTGTGTCATGGACATGCAAATCCAATGGAGGCGGAAGAACTGCTGTAAGCAGAAGCCACGGAGATAGCTTTTATACTGGTTTTGCAATGGCAGCACCTGGTGCAGGACAGAATACAGACACATACACATGGACAGGTGCAATACAGGGAAAAGCTCTTACTTTGGCGGCACAGAGCTGTTCTCTTAATGGTGTGACTCGTTCTGTGACCACACCAGGGAACGGTGCCACTGCTTCTGGAACATATAGAACACATAGTAAAAATGGTGACTACATAGGCTCGGGGAGTTCTTTAACTGCTTTAAGTGTTACAGTGTTTAATTCAAATAATCTCAAGTGTATCGTCACAGCACCTGCTATGTCTTCGAGTGGCACACGAAGCTATACAGCCAATTTTTATTATGCAAATTCACCTAAAGGTTCTTATGTTTTTGCCCAACTGAGCTTACTAAAAGAACGTGACACGGAACAAAATACATATGATTGGAAGGTTAATAGTGTTTCTAATGAATATAGTACAAGAAGCACCACATTTGCATCAGGAAACACAGGTGGGGCTGCAGGTGCTTATGGTGTAACCAAATGGAGCTCTGGAACTGTATCACTCACAGCGGCATCTGGAACTGGTTACACAAGGAGCGTCAGTGTCAATGCATGAACTTATCTTCATGGCTGGTGTTGATGTCGCATTCAACATTAATATACGGAAGCTCAGTAAGGTTTCCTATGATGGTGCGATAGACATCCAGTATGGTGTGTATAACGGATTCATCTGGGAAGATATGCCTCATGGAATCGTACAGAAATGTTATGACGGATGCATGACGGTAAACATCAAGCCCACCAAGGACGGGATAGACTGGTTCTATAACTTAAGGATGCTGCCGAGAAGGACGGAGCATGGCAAGGTGCACAGGGGATATTATGATGAGATAAAGAGGTACTGGCCGAAGATACGCAGTGACCTGATAAACATAGCCATAGAGAACAGGGTTGACCTGTCCAAGGGTATCCTTGTGGCAGGAAGGAGCAAGGGTGCTGGTGAGGCACTCCTTATGGTTCCGTTCCTTGCTGAGGTAGCCCCAGTTCAGCTGTGCGTGGGTATCGAGCCCTTGAAAGTATGTGATTACGACTATTCCGCATACATCTCGTCTCTGTGCAGGAATGTGCCTATAACAACAAGCTATAAGAATGACATAGTGACAGGAGTGCCTTTCTGGTTCAAACATGCTGGCCTGCATATACAGAACGGAAAGCGTTCTCTAGGTCTTTCAGTGAAGGACCATAAGAAAGCAACTACAGATGAGAGAATCTGGTATGATTATATTAAGGAGGGAATGAGATGAAAAATATTCTCATCAGCGTTGCAGCTACTATCTTCATGTGGCTGCTCATGGTGGCTTGTGTGGCATCTACACTCACACATGCGGTTAAGAGCGGGGACGTGCTTCAGATTGCAGTTGTCATTCTGATGGTTCTCGATGCGGTTCTCCTGTTCATCAGATACAGGAAGTGACATCATGCTTATATTCCTTGCTGTCCTCGGCTCGACAGGGCTGTTCACATTCATACAGTTTTTAATCACTCATCATGACAAGAAGAAAGGTGTCCTTGCTGAGATTAGGAAGGACATCAAGGAGCTTAAGCAGTTCAATAAGGATGAGCGTCTGGACCTTCTCCGAATACAGCTTATGACCCTCACACATATACATCCTGAGAATGTGGTGGAGATTATGGAGGTTGCAGAGGAGTATTTTATGAAGCACAGCGGCAACTGGTATATGTCAAGTCTCTTCAAGGAATATCTTGAGAAGCAGGGCATGGATATCCCGCTGTGGATGAAGGATTTGAAATGACACCAGCTGAATTTTTCGTCAAATATCAGAGAGAGATGATTGACTATGACAAGGCATTCGGAGCACAGTGCGTTGATGTGTTCCGTCAGTACTGCAAGGACGTGATAGGATGCCCGCATACTGGGGCCGTAGAAGGAGCCAAGGACCTGTGGTTCAGGTTCATAGACAACGATGAGAAGAAATATTTCAACAGGTTCAACGCTTTGCAGGCAAAATACGGAGATGTCCTCATCGAGGACGGAACTCCTTCAAATAGATGGGGGCATGTGTCCATTGTCGTCACACCGTTGCCTGATAAAGAGCATGCCCTGGTTTTTCAGCAGAATGGATTAGACCAGAAAGGTGGCGAGTTTGCCATAAGAGATATAAAGAATGCCCTTGGTGTTCTGAGGAGGAAACCGTGAGAGCAGACAGAGCATTGCTTGGTGACAAGGTTGGAGACTATGATGGCTCCAAGATTGCAGGAATGCTGCTGATAATTGTATGCATCATAGGCTTTTTTATGCAGCTCCCTGGTTGGGAGACTTTGATGTATGGCGGAGGCGGAATGATTCTGGGGAAGTGTATTCGTGAGAATACATAGTGATTTCATTTTTTCTCCTGCCTGACATAGAAATATGTCAGGCTCTTTACAAAAATTCTGACTTGGTGTAAGGTATAAATATGGGAAAGGTAAATACAACCAGTGATTATTTCAAGGATGTCTTTGGCATCATAGAAGACAGAGGCACAAAGAGGACTCTTGCAGGAGACGAATATATCATTCAGATGCCTGCTTCAGCTGTTGAGGAAGTGTCTAAAGTCGCTTATGAGCATGTCAAGGCAAAATATATCAGTAAGTATGGCGGAGTGCATAATATAAAAGAAGCACGTAAGGATGTGGGTATTAAGTTATCCAAGATGCTCGGAGATGCCTATGACCTTGCCACAGGCACATTCAATCCGAATGCAGGTCCTTCAAACCCTGTTACAAAGATAGGTACACTCTTTGACCCGTCAGTATATTCTCATTCCCACATACCTGTAATGATTGGACCGTATGATGGGTCTTCTATTTACGGGCAGGGTGGACTTCCCGCTTCCATCATTGACAAGAAATCACGTGGTATGGTTGCACAGGGAGCAACATTCAAGCCTTTTGACAAGTTCTGGACGACTGAAAAGATTGACCAGCTTGAGGCTGCCGCATGTATCACTGGTTTCAATGACAAGGTTTCAGATGCTGCCTGTGACAGTTATATTTATGGTGGCTCAATTCTGTATCCAGTATTTGATGTTGACAGACCTTCACGGATGAGGGCTGACCTTTACAGCCAGTCACTTGAGAAGGGATGCATCAAGAGATGGGTTTCCGTTGACCGATGGAATGTTGTGTTCGTTCCTTCTTTCTTTGTCACCGCAAAGGACTATCTAAGACCTACAACTATATATGTTCCTCAGACAGGACTTACCCTCAATACGACACGTGTCGCCATGATTCGTCCGAAGCCGCTTCCATATTGGGTTATGCTGTATAATCTCGGATGGGCACCATCGGACTTCGCAGGTTGGGCACGTGCATTCTTCGGATATGATATTCTGTGTCAGAGCGTATCCGTAATGGCTCAGCAGATGTCGCTGCTTCTTTACAGACTGCCTCTGGATGGCCTGAATGCCACAATAGGTCCAGATAGAGTTGAGAAGCTTATGAGGATAAACGAGCAGAAGATGGCAGAGTGGTCATCCCTCTCTCCAAAGGCAGTCAATATGATTGGCGAGGTCGAGGTCGTGAACCGTACCTACTCGGGATTCGAGGACTTTGTCAGTGTGACTAAGAGCAATCTTGCGTCCCAGTGCGAGGTTCCTGAGCCCGTTCTGTGGCATACGCCGAATAAGGGATTCAGCGACAATACAACAGAATCTCTCCTGAAACAGTCGGAATCAATGCAGATGTGCCAGAAGCATCTTGAGCGTAATATGAAGCCTTGCACGGACGCACTTATAGCACATGTGTTCGGCACTGACTCCGAGGAGTGGAAGAACCGTGATACTCTCAAGATGACCTTCAACAAGCCGATGGTCAGCACAGAGAAGGACATGGCAGAATCTGGAGCCAGATTCGCCGCTTCCGTTGCAAGCTTCTGTCAGGCAGGACTTCCTCCTGATGTTGCTCTTAAGCTTACTGGTCAGTTCTTCCCAAGTGTCAAGATAGATGATGAGTTGGTTAAAAAAGCTAAGGATGATTTTAATCCACAGGCTACTGGAAATAATATAGGTGTCAAAAGTATAAATACAGGACATTTCACTAAACCGCAGAAAGCATCAGTTAGGTCGCTGAAATGACTTTACAAAGAGGCAGAAAGGGTATAGGATAGAGATATGTTAGGTGATATGGCAATCAAAGACCTTACCCCTGAGAGTGAGAACATCGGGGGCAGGCTGGTCAAGAACATGCGTATATGCGGAAGCGGCATATACAAATACAGCATCAAGGAGGCACCTCTGCTCGGACTGGCTCCAGTGCCAGACGAGTACAAGGGTCTTGACGTTATCAACGTCTACAGACCGCCAGAGGTCCTTGAGAAATATAAGGACTACTTCGCCCGTGTTCCTATTATAACAGGGCATCATATAAGAATAGACAGAGACAATGCGAAGCGTTACTCAGTAGGTATGATTGGTGATACTGTCCGCACCGAGATTGACGAGTCAGACGGTGAGTTGTATCTGTATACAACAGGTACAATCATCACTGGAGACGGAGTCGAAGCCTATGAGGACCTTGGTCAGCTGTCAGTCGGATATGACCCAGTGATTATATGGGAAAGCGGTGAACATAATGGTGAGAAATACCATGCTGTTCTGAAGGAGTTCAAGGATGTCAACCACGTGTTGATATGCAAGACGGCAAGAGGCGGTCCTCAGTGCATGGTAATGGACAGTCTCGAATCTCCGTTGGAGAAGCTGATAATGAATGGAGGAAACAGAATGAGCTTTTTTTCTAAAATTTTTGGAAGAAAACTTGTGGGTGACGAGGCAGTTGCTGTGACACTGATTCAGTCTATGGCAGCAGGAGCCGACCCATCTGTGCAGGTTCCTAAAATCAAGAAGATTGTAGGTGACTCCAACAAGGAGTTCACTGAGTATCTTGATGACCTCGTTGCAGGTAAAGACTGCGAAGATGCTGAGCTTAGAACCAAGGCTTGCAAGGTAGTGGAAGACTACTACGTTGAGAAGATGTGCGGTGACAAGTGTGGCGATGAGGACAAGAAACCTGAAGACAAAAAGCCTGCTGGTGACGAGGACAAAAAGCCCGAAGACAAGAAACCAGAGGATAAGAAGCCAGAAGACAAAAAGCCTGCTGGCGATGAAGGCAAGCCTTGTGAGAAGTGCGGAAAGTCCCCCTGCGAATGCGGCGATGAGGACAAGAAGCCTGAAGACAAGAAGCCTGCTGGAGACGAGGACAAGAAACCAGAGGAAGACAAGAAACAGGCTGGAGACGAGCTTGTAGAAGAAGTCTTCAAGAAGGTTCTTGCTAAACTTGATGAGAAGGAAGCTGTCAAGAAGACACAGGACCTTGACCTTGGCATGCCTATGCCTGGCGATTCAAAGCCTGCTGACAAAGATGATAAGCTCGCATCAAGCGATGATATTCTTGCACTTATGAGAGGATAAGACTATGGCAGAAATGTATAACATGGGGCCTTTCGCTCCTACAAGTTTCAAAGGCGGAGCTGCCGTAAATGGTGTTCCAGTCTTTGTTGATAAAATGCCCCTCACACTCGGCGGTATTGCTGGTGAGGACCTGCATTTTGGTAGAGTAGTTTCCATCGACCCATCCACCTCTGCTGGCAGACGTGAGTTTGTAGAGGGATGCCCAGCTGGAAACGTAATCAAAGGTATCGTAATCATCAATCCGTCAATCATGCGTGCCGACCCAGGCATGAACGACTACTACTTCGCAGGCAGACCTGCAACAGTAGCAGTTTTCGGTATTGTCGAGATTTCAGAGTACGACATTACACAGAGTGTCCCTGTTGAGGGTTCAACCGTATGGGCAAACAACACCAACGGTCTGCTCGCATTCAATGATGGAACAGATATCTCCTCAGCTGGTTATACTAAGCTCAATGCTTATGTATACGAGACATTCGACCCGAACGGAGCAAAGATTTTCTTCAATGTTCCATTCATCGTTACTCAGACAGCTGAGTCAGTAACACAGACAGCTACTCCTGCTGCTACACCTAGTGCAGGTGAGGTTGCTTCTGGTACTAAAGTTGCCCTTGCAACAGCTACAGCTGGTGCTACAATCTACTACACATTAGACGGTACTGCACCTACAATGGCTTCCCCAGTTTATACTGAGGAGATTGAGGTTACAGAAGCAGTAACTATCAAGGCTATTGCAGTTAAAGAGGGTATGGCAGGAAGTGCACTGCTTACAGCAGCTTACACAATTTCTGCATAATGGAGGACGGACATGAGTATTAAATTTGGAAAACAGTTTGCTGGAATGCAGACAAAGATTGAGAATGTCATTGACAGCGACAGGGGCCTTGCAAAGGCTATGGCTGGATGTGACCTTGCAGTAGGTCTTTCCTCCGAGCCAGAATTTGGCGTGCCAGCTCACGCAGCAAGCTCCGCAATGTATCTCGGTGATTCCGCTTATATGGGCGAGAAGCATACATCCGAGGCAGTTGAGGCTATGCTCAAGGCAGACAAGGATAAGGTGCAGATTAGACCAAGATATAATCCTGCTACAGGAAGATTCGATATGGACTTCATGCTCGCAGGTGACGAGGGATTCGACCCTCTGGCTGGTCAGCTGTTCTCACCTTGGAACATCGCATTCCTGTCAAGAGTATGGAAGAGACCTCTCTCCTACTCCAGAGCACAGGAGATGGTAAGAAAAGAGCATGCTGGAAACAATCCATTTGCTGAAATCTTTACCCTGTTCCTTGAGGACTATGCAGGATGGGGAGTAATCGGTCAGACAGGTGAGTTCCAGAACAACATGACCAACGATGTAAACGTAAAGAACGGTATGATGTCTGCTCCTATCATCAACATGATGGGAACCTACTCTCTCACACTTGAGGAGAAGGCAAGAAAGACTTGGGGAGCAGCTCAGGATTCTCCTCTTGCACGCAAGCAGCAGTACCTGAATTTCGTTATGGACATGATGGATGCCAACCTTATCTACTACGGAAACCCAGACACTAACACAAAAGGTCTGCTTTCCATCAATCCTATCGAGACTTGGTCAGTAGGTCAGTCAATGAAGGACCTGTTCACAGGAGCATCAACAACCAGAGGTTCTGATGCTTACAGACTGATTGCAGCAGCTATCAATGACTTCCTGACAAATGCTGATAACAAGTATGACAGCGTGAAGATTGCTATGTCTCCTGAGGCATACAACTACCTCACATCAATGCCATACAGTGATGTTTACGATGCTACCACAGCAATGCAGACATTCGCTAAGGCTTATCTGGCAGGTAAGGGACCTAACGGCGGTACACCAACCGTTGAGTTCGTAGCTGACCCAATGCTGAAAGCAAACAGCATCTTCAACCCTAACTCCTACGACTATATGGTTATCACAGCACCTGAAATCGGTGCAGGCCCAGACGATGAGAAGCAGCCTACAAACTTCTATGCTACTTGTCTTGATAAGTTCGTATTCCCTGTAATCCCAGGAATGTACAACGAGCAGTACAAGACACTCAGAAGAGTTGCAGGTATCATCGCTCCTATCCCACAGGCAGTGAAAGTATACTCTGGATTCGGAGTTCAGAGCTGATTTTAATCCCCCGCCTTGTGCGGGGGTATTTCCTTTTCGGAGGCAAATTATGTATTGGATTAAAAGTACCAACGATTTTTCACATACAATGGCAGGACACGTAATTCCACGTGTTCATACACCGAATAATGATTATCTTGAAGCAAACGAGGATGTTTATAAAGAACTCAAGGAGATTCCTGTATTCAATGCTCTCGTGAAGAGCGGCGGCATCGTGGTCTTCACAAAGAGACCTTCTGACATGCAGGATGCTCCTGACCTTATTAAGCAGCATCAGAGAAATCTTGAAGCTAAAAACAGTCAGTTAAATGATGAGGTTGCAGAACTCAAGAGGCAGCTTGCTGCTAAAGAGGCAGAGCTCAAGGCAAAAGACAAGGAGCTCAAGAAAGCTGAGAAGAGCGGGAAGAAAGGTTCCAAGGAATAATATAGGAGGCGGACTGTGGTCATTGATTTTGACTTTTTTAAATTTAAACACAAGTTCATAAATCTCACAAAGGCACAGTTCGACAACGCTTGGAGTATTGTTGAGGTGCAGTTCTCTGGTGTCTACAAGCTTTGGGGCTTTCTGCCTCCACTCGAAGCCGATGCCAAACGGGAGCTGTGCTTCAACTATCTTATAGCATGGATGCTCACAAACTTGTATCCTGGTCAGACATCAGGAGTGTCAAGTGCTGGAGCCATGCCCCTGTCGAGTAAGAAAGCTGGTCCTATATTCATCAAATATAGGGATGGAGTAAGACAGGGAGGAGCAGGTGTCCTTGAGACACTCACTACAAATGAGTTCGGGATGCAGGCTCTTCAGATGATACAGTGTGCACCAGAGTGCTACATGTTCTTTGCGTGAGGTAATATGGGCGGAGTATACGGAGATTTCGTAGGCAACTTCATGGAGTTGCAGAAACCTGTCGATGTATGGACAAAGACCGATGAATCTGACAGACACACAATCATGGCAGTCGTGATTCCCACCTTCGGCTCGGTCCTCACGCATCGGGCATTCGGGCAGGGCAACACAGCCGTTGACCGTGAGAATGACCTTGACATCTACGTAAGTGATATGTTTGAGGGGCAGATTGCGGAGGGTGACTTCGTGACCAACCCCATTACTGGTGAACTTATGAGGGTGAAACGCAGGGTTCCGTTCGAGCTTGCTGCGGGATATTCCATCTTCAAGCTCCAGTATATCTCTGGAAACAATTATACACAGGATGACGGGCTTACCGTAAAGGAGGCCCGCTTTGATTAACATGACTACTCTCAGGAGTATCCTGAAGCAGATATATGGGGTTGATGACAAATATCTGATTCCCCTTAACGAGAGTTGGTTCGTACCGACCATAGATGAAAACGACAAGACAGGAACCTGGATTGGTTATAAGGTCCTCAATAAGGTGCGGTATGCTCGTGCAGGACAGAGCAACGGGTATATGTGTGTCGAGGAACGGATAACTTTCAGACTGACTTTCGTAGGAGCAAATGCCGAGGAACTTGCTGACCAGACCATGCTCTGGGAAAACAGGGGTGATGTGACAGATGCTTTCACAAATCTTGGGAATGCTGAAATCAACTATGATGACAGGGTATTATATACATATCCTGTTAGGAACAAAGGTCTGAACGATAAGTTGGCATGGATTGTTGACATAAAGTGTCAGACCGTTTATACTGAAGACATGAAGCAAAAAGGTTGGTTCCCCAAGGAAACACAATCTTCTTCATGGGTTTGAAAATTAACGGAGGGTTACTATGACTTTTTCCAATGATTATATCACCAGCTTTGCCCAGGAGAACGTGAGCTTCATCACTCGTGTTATCCGCCAGCAGAGCATTGGTGACAACTACTGGAAAGTTATGATTTTTGTAGAGGATGACAGGTTTGTTGACTCTACTTCTTGGGACGCTGTTCCAGGTGCATCTTACTCCTACCAGACTGAAGATGACCCACCTGTTACAGTGACAGTGACACCCAAGGCTATGACAGTGACACTGGCTGATTATGCTATGTACACAACAGGAATACTTAATGGATGGCTCACATGCCTCTATGCAAACGGCTTCTCTGGTGACTGTATTCTTGTTACTTGCGGCGAGTCTGCCGAGACAAGTGCACACAAGATTGGTGCTATGGAAGCAGCTTATGAGGTTATGAAGCCTTATGCTTATCACAAGACAGCTTGTATTGGTACTACAGGTATGGATTCTGATGTAATCCAGGCCCTCGGTTCCAAAGCTAATGCTTCTTATGATGATAAGATGCTTTCTTCTTTGCCTTATGTACAGACAACCATTACAGCTTATCCTGCTGGTGCTGACAAAGCAGCAGTTAAAGCATCTATTGAAGCAACAACTGACTATACTAACTGTATTCTTGGTGAGTCAGATGCATTTATGGCAGTACACGCAGATGCCTCTAAGAATGCCGCACTTTTCTCACTTGGTATTGCTCTCGGTTATCTTAATGGAACTGGTCTCCGTGTAGGAAACTCACTTGAAATGACAAAGACTGGAAATATCAGTGCTTCTGGTCTCAATGGTGATGCTATGCCACGGATGATTAGAGAGGCATATGAAGAGCTTTATATCCAGACATTCAAGCCAGTTGGTGACAATACTGGATATGTGGCAGGTTATGGTGAGAAATCCCTTAAGGGAGAGGATGTGGTTGCAAGATGGGTTGTCGGTTATATCACATATATGACTAAGGTTCGTATTGCACAGCTGCTCACTACAGCTAACTTCAGGAAGACTGAGCTCAACTACCGCAGAATTGTTTTCATCATGAGTGACATTGTAGGTACATTTGCTATCGAAAATGGAGGTTGTCTTAGTGATATTGACATCACTGCTCCTCCATACAACCAGCTTCCACCTGCTCAGAATGACCAGATTATCATTGAGGATGCTTGGAAGGCAACATTTATGGGCGTTGTCCACAATGTTGATATCACAGGAAATCTTTATATAGGAGAGTAACGGTATGAGTCAGCCAATTATCAGAGGTATCCAGGCCGTTGGTGCAGTAGACATCTTCTATACATTCAACGGACCAAACAATGCTCTTTCAGCAGCACATATTCAGGGAGTTGACACTGTTACAGCTAACAACATTCCTGTTGCAGGTTTCCGTCTTGACGGAGAGTTCCTGCGTGCTATGCAGCAGATTGCTTCTTCCGCAACCATTCCTATCCTTGGCGGTGGTGGTGTTTCACTCACCAACAATAACCGTACAGGTACACTGTCACTCACTTGTACCAAGGTATCCACACCATCAACAACTGGTGAGATGCTCTCAGGTGCAGGAGTAGGTCCTGTAGGTGAGGATAAGGTATATGATATGGTTCTCCTTGCCCAGCTTCAGCAGGGTCAGGATGGCGGAGATGCTTACGGAGCAACCATCAAAGTAGTCTTCAAGTTCTCAGGAAAGGAGACAACAGTTACATTTGACGGATGTACAGTAGCTTCCGTAGACCCACTCGGTCTCGCAGGAAATGATGCTGTAACCTATAATGTTACATTCAACTACCTGAACTGGACTTGCAAGTACAGTTCATAATCGTAAAATAGGAGGCAGAAATGATTTACGATTCAAGAGAGAATGACAGAATCTTCAACAGGTTCGCAGAGGGACGGAGTTTTCTTGACGGCGTGACCATCGAGATTGTGAATGGAGAGAACGAGCTGGACGCACGGACACTCCTTAGAGCACAGGAGGCAGAGGCCAATGTGGACAACACAATGGCTCTCGCTGCTTCTTTCATCAAGGGAAAGGAAGTGCGGTTCTTCGATGCGGAGAACAAGATTATCCACAGCTTCATCTACAACGGCGGAGACCTTGCGGAGAAATTCGCAGGCAAGCCTTATCTCCTTGACTTACTTCTCAAGATGGCATTCGGGCTGCTCATAAAAAAATTGACTCCGCCTTCAGCAGACTCAGAAGACTGAGGGCGGACGTAGGGATTTATTCTGTCGCTGAGACTCCCGAACAGGAGGCAAAGCGTGTGGAGGAAGAGATTTCTATGGCTCAGGGAGCTGGCGATATAAGTCAGCTCCTTTCTATTATCACTGACACAGCATCCCTGTCCGTCAATGATTTCATCAAGAAGACCATAGGACCTCTCAAGATGCTGTATTATCTGTATATAGACAAACTCCATATGTGCCCGACAGACCTTGATGAACTTGTTGATGGACTCTTGTATCTTGACGTAAAGGAGTATATACTTAAGAAGACAAAGAACAAGATAAAGGGTAAGTAAAAGTGGAAATTATTGGTAAGCAGTTTACTCTTGAGAAGAAATATGGAACTGGAAGCTCCATTCGTATATCTACTTACCAGAAGAAAAATTTCTTTGCTCAGAATACATTCAAATTAGAGCAGGTAGACAGCAGCGGAAATACCACTTTCTCCAAGGAGTTCAAGAACCTTGGTGTCAACCCTAAACCTTTAATTGATTTTATTAATAAATATACTGGTGAGGCTAACCTCGACCAGACTAAACTCTTAGCTTTAACAGAACATATAATTGACTTTACTCTTGCCCGTGTACCAGATGAAGAGCAGGATAAAGGATTTGCCAAGCTAAGAGAAACGGAACCCAAAGAAAAGCCGTTTACTGTTCCATTACCTCGTGGTCAGCATGGAGAGGCTACACGTCCTGTTTATACAAACTTTAAAACACTTGCAGCTGGTATACGAAAAGCCAACAGGATAGCTAAGAAAAAATCAGCAATGGAACTTGAGCTCGATGCAAGGCAGAAACGTCAGGAAAAGCAGAAATTACGAGAGCAAAAGGAAATAGAAGCACGGGATTTTTCACCTATCATCAAGTTTGGTATGGACAATGTTGATGAGATGGAGGGAGTCATCCAGGCTACCCATAAGAATGGGCAGAACTTTTACTGGTTACGTAATGCTACAAAGAAAAGAAAGCTCCTCGGTGTCACAAAGCAGCTACAGCAGGCTCTTGGTATCCGTTATGACCTTCCTAAATCTTTCAATAATCCTTATGGTTATGATAGGAAGAGTGGTTATTCAGGCAACTATGATGCTATGGAGCGTGGTTCCCGTATCCATGCATATCTTGAGAAAGCTATCAAGAGTGGAGGTAATGTAGAAGTAAATCAGGCAGAGCTTCCTTTTGCAATGAAGGTATCAAGGCAAGATAAAGATACCTTCAGTGAAAGTGACCTTCTTCAGGCTAAAGGAGAAATAAACAGGGCCGTTGATGAGATGACAAAGGCCCAGGAAGTAGTTGAATATATTCGTGAGAAATATCCTTCTGGCGATGGATGGAAGACATTTTCAGAATATAAAGTATCAGATTTCAAAGCATATGCATCATCTGTAGATATTCTTCTTGTAAATGACAGAAAGAAAGAACTTGTCATAATAGACCTTAAGACAGGTTCTGAAAATATACCTTATGTAACTGCACAGACAAGTACATATGCTTCATTCATACAGAACCATGACAAAAAGTTTGCTGGATATACTATAAAACTCGGTACTATAGGTTTTGATAAAAAGACTGGTCTCATACAGCCAAAGAATCTTGAAAGATGGTCCGATAGTATGGTACAGCGTATGCTCTATCCTACTAAAGAGAACAGTAAGGTAGGCTTCTTTTTCAAGCAGGATACCCCTACAAAGAAAGTAATCGCTCAGGACTTTGTTTATTCGGAACATCCTGCGGTACTTCCATTTGCACAGGAACGGTTTAATGGAATATTCCAACCTAAGAGCAAGGTCAAGTCGGAAGGAGATGTTATCTTCTTTGACCTTGAGACAATGCCTCTTAAGAATAACAGGGTCACAATCCGCTCTGCATCGTTGTTAAGTATGACACAGTACCGTGATAAAGACGGTATGATTGGTTTTGCTTATGGCAAACGGGCTATGTATGAGAAAGCTTTCTTATCTACTGAACCTGTGAACTCAACAACTGAGCTTACTCCATATCAGACTGAGGCATTGAGTACACATCATCTTACAGATGCGGCAGTAATTGACTTTGAAAAGCACTATGGCAGAACTGCTGGTATTGCAACAAGCAAGGATATATTAAAACTCCTAAAAAAGATGGAGCATAAGACCGTCATTGGTCATAACATACTTACTTATGACTTTGGTGTATTATACTTTTCAGGTATTGAGCGTGCTGCTGAGGAAGGCGGTGAGGAAGCATCCAAGAAGTTTATTGAGGAGTTCAATAAATCACTTAAACATATCAATATAATTGATACTTATGACCTTGCTCTCATAGTAAGAGAAAACCATGAAAAAATTCTCCCTAAGATATCTAATGCAGAGTTGCTTAGATTCTTCAATCCTGAGACATATGCCCGTTTGAACAACATGCTTCACCAGAGTTCGGCAGATGTTGTTGCAACTGCAAAGAACTTTGAGTCATTGCTTACAGTTATGTCTCAAGCAGAAAGGACTGTTCTATTCAAGCTTATTAAAGACGCTAAGAATAACAGATTTGGTTATACTGCATTCAGAGGAACACAGACTTGGCAGGAAGGTTCCAATGCTCTTGCAGATTTCAGATTTGAATTAAATAGGTCTAATCCTTACTTATTTGGTAATCCGTGGAATCTGTGGGCATCTGAAACAAAGCCTCTAATCAAGGAACACTATGAGGATAAACTGATTGACCGTAAGAAAGTTCTTGAGGAGCAGCTTTCTGCAAGAAATAAATATGAGGTTTACCTTAAAAGGGAAACTCTTGGCGGAGAAGACAGGCTTATCTTTGATATGCCTCTGTATAATATGGCAGGAGAAGCTGAAGCACAGTTACAGTTATATGTAGCAGACCAGAAGAAAGATGGTTTCTTTAAATATGATTTTGATACACTTGCAGGGTATTATACGGATAGACAAATACGAGATAAGATGATAATATCAGATATAGGAGACTTTAAGATGGCTACTAACAAGATAGTAGATGAAGAGTACACAAGTTTTGCTCAGCAGTTAATGGAAAAATCCCAGGGGATGATAGCAAGTTCTATTACTGCTGCTCTTACTCAGGCAGGAAAAGGCAAGAAGCTTATAAAAGTAGTTGGTGACTTAGCCAAAAATCTTAGTGAAGATGAAGCAGTTGCCATGCTTGCTGATGTCAAAGGTCTCAAGAGCCTAGCTAATAACGATGACAAAATATATGAAGCCCTTGTGAATGCCATCATGTTACGGGCAAAGCTTACTCCTGACAACATAATGACCAAACTGCGTGGTCTTGCTTCGTCTGGTATGTTTGCAGATGGACAGAAATACTTTGACCCTAACTATTCACTTAAACTGCCTAAGACAGGACAGCAGGAATATCTTAGAAAACTAAGCAGCAGAATAAACTCATATAAAGCAATGCATACACAGTTCTCAAAGATGTTTGAGGGCTTTGAGGAGTATGCTAAGGAACGAGGTCTTGCTGAAGAATTAATTTTCGGAAAAACCAAGGAAGAGAATTTCCAGAAAGCTTTCTGGAGTACAGCTATGACTGGTTCCAAAATAGGTTTTGGTAAATTTGGAACTTCTGAAAAAGATATAGCTATAGCTTTACTTAAAAGTAATTTACCAAGCACTCTGCAAAGAGAACTCATAGAAACAGGTTTTCCTTCTCGTGCTGCAAAATATGGAAAGACTGGTTCAGGACTAAGGTCATTCTTACAAAATGAAGTAAAAGCCTTCTCTAACTTTGCTGAAGGTCTTGGAGTTAAAGGAGAGAATTTAGCTGAATATCAGAAGCGAATCCTAGGTATGTTCCTTGGAGGAGATGTTGACTTTGATAGTGCTACTTCTCTTGCAAAAGAACATGCTTCCTTACAAGCAAAATTAGATGCTGCCGAGTTAGCTCCAGTAGACACTACAGATGAAACACTTAACAAATATTATGATAGTCTCGTGCCTACTGCTGCTTTACGTGATGAAGCAGTTTATGGCAAACCAGGTAAGATATCTTCAGATGCTTTCCTAAATGTTCTAAGAGAACAGAAAGCTTCCGACAAAGAAGCTATGCTTGCTTCTGCTAAGAAGGTTAAAGAAGAACTTGAGTACCCAGATAAGTTGTCTAAAGAGAATATGCAGACAACAAGTGCCATCCTGTTAAAAGAGGGCATGACAAGACTTAAGGAAATTCTTGGTGGCACAGCTGAGTCTGCTAATAAGCTTACTGAGTCTCTTAAGGGAGTGCAGGAAGGATTTGATGGGTTGTCAAGAGAAGAGAAGCGAGTTCTTGGTGCTGCCTTCCACACACCTTTCTATAATCCAGAGAGGTTCTTTGGGACAGCTTATCATCAGATAGGGGGAATACATAGTTCTTTAGCTGGTCTTATACCTAACTTTATGAACACAAGCATCACTAAGCTTCTCACTGGAACTACACAGGATTATGAGCAGTCTTGGCTCTCAACTAAGTATGGTCTCAAGAAAGCAGACACGGTAATGCCTATACTTGGTTCAATACTTGGAGCTGCTGTAGGTGGTCCTAACCCAGCTTCTTTAGCGGCAGGAGCTATACTTGGCAAGGGAGCTGCTGCAATAACATCCCAGTTCATAGGTCTTGGTCGTGAGGAGAAAGTCGAGGCTGCTGGTCTATTCTTCCAGTCACGCTTCAACAAGATGGGAGCAATCCTTTCTACTGTAACTGGTGCTCTTAATCTGTTTGCCAAAGCCCTTAAGATAGCTACCGTACCTATCCTCGGAGGCATTGGCCTTGGTGTATATCACTATAAACGTGCCCTTGCTAATATGGCAGGGTTTGCAACACCTCTCACAAATCTTACTGGTGTTTCTTATGGAAACTATTATCAGGACCTTGAAAGAACCGACCTTGCTTATGGTATGGCTAAAGGTACGACCAACAAGATAGTTGAAGATATTGAGTTCCAGAAACAGGGTCTTTTCACGCTTGGTAGATATGATAAGAGCAAGCTTCTGTCTGCCGCTATGCTTGGAGTGTTCGGCAATGCCTTTATTCCTAATGGAAAGAACGGTGCTGCTAATTATGCGGATATGATGAATAAATTATACAGCAGAATGAGTACAGCTGGAAACAGTGAAAAACAGAGACTGATGTATCTGCTTAATCTGTATAATCCTGATATGGCAAGACAGATTCAGGTTAGAACCGATATGACCAACTTCTTAAGTAGACAAGAACCAGGAAGTATCTTCAGGAAGAAAGCTAATGCTTTTGATATAACTGATGAGCAGAGGCAGGAGTTCCGAGCTATTACTTTCTTCCAGAATAATTTTGCAGATAGCATAAGCAAGTCTTTTATGAAAGTAGCAGCGGGAATTTATAAGTGGAAGGGCTTTGACTTTATGAATGCTCTTACTGGAGTAGTAGGTAAAGCTGGTGATTATTTTGCAGCTGGAAAATATGATGAAGGTCTTCAGGAAATAGCAGACGGTATTGTTACGCTTATGCAGAAAATAGGAGACACTTGGAAAGAAGTTAAGGATAAGCTCGGTGTTTCTTCCATAAGCGACCAGCTTATAAACAAGGCAAAACTCATTGGATATAATCTTGAGCTTGTTCTACTTGATATAGGTGATTTTGCCCTTGATATAATAGAAAAACTTCAAAAACCAGTTGGAAGACTCGGCTCCCTTCTTATGGAACAGTTTTCTAAGCTGTTTGAATTTGTAGGGACTTTGCGTTTTGATTATGACCTTGAAAAACTTGCCAAGGGGCAGGCTGGTGGAATAACGGCTCATTGGGGCTATAAGACATCTGATTATGATGCTACTGGAGATTCGAGTATAGCTGCCTTGTTTGGACAGTATCACTCTGTTGAGGATTTTTATTGGGCTATGCAGCAAGTACCAGAAGGACAGAAGAGAACATTTGCTTCTTTAAGTGATACTGATAAAGCAGCTGTAAGAAAAGACTATGACTTACGTATGGATAAGTATCTTGATACAATAAACTGGGGTACTTCTTCTGGTTTCTTAAATACCAGTGATTCAAGCATTCTTAAATCTCTACTTAAGGACAGTTCTCCTGAAGCAGAAGTAGCTAGATGGCATATAGCCAAGCTTATTCAGACAATTAATGATACTGGATTCAGTGGCTCCCTTGAAGATTTCCTTACTCAACCACTTTTCTTAATAAATGGGGATAGAGATTTATTTAAGGCATGGCAAAAAATGTTTGGTTATACTTCACGAGAAGTACAGCCCTTCTTAGATATTTCTTCCTATGCTTCTTTATATGAAGGAGCACTGGGCGTTGCAAGAGGGTTTATAGGAGATACCCGAAAAGATACCACAGGAAAACGGGATGAAGTGCTTATTAAACTGCAAACACCAGATGGTAAGAAACAGGATGCTGTCAAAATAACTGGGAAACAAATTGAGCTCAAAGAAGTTGTTGATGTAGATTACTTTGAGGTAGCTTACTAAGGAGAGGGTATGGCAGATAATTCAGATGTAGTTAAGACAAAAGTTTCATTCAAAGAACTTATAGCTAAATTAAAAGGTCAGACCACTGATGTTTATGATACAGTAACTAATACAGTAGAAAAGAAGAAAAGTGGCAAAATTAAGGAGGCCATAAGCAAGAAGTATAATAGCATAAAAGAACACAGTATAAGCACAGAAGATACTGAATTTGAGACACTTATATATGAATATCTTGACACAGTAAATACAGAGCCTCTTCTTCACTGGGGTGTTATAGCAACGGATGGTGTTGCTGTAGGAAGTAGAAGGTTTAATCATTTTACAGCTTCTGATTGGGTCATAGGTAAAATACCGTATGCTGATAAAGTTAAAGACAACAAAGCTGTTGACCTCATCAACTATCTGCTTAAGATAACGATGGACCCCAATATCGAGGGAATCCCTATAAGTACATCTCAGATTAGTGTAACACGGGATGTTGATATCTCAGAATCTTGTTTTATTATTCCTGATATGCACACCAAAGAGTATCGGGCTGACAATTCAGTACCAAGATTGAGAGAATGGTCTATTTCTGGCTATCTTGCCACAATGAGTTCTTTTGCAGATTATGGCCTTATCATAAAACCGACAATCCTTGTGCAGATGAAGCTTCTTGATACATATGCTAAATCACGTAGGCCTGTTTGGTTTAAGAGTAATAATGGTTCTTTTCATAGGGTTCAGATAAAACACCTACAGATAACACAGGACCCTACTATGATGAATGGTGCTAAGATTGAAATTCAACTTAAAGAATATTTCCCAATAATGGTTACATCAACACTTCGTTCTTCCTCTACATCAGAACAGGTATCGGAGGAAGAAGCAAAGACATCAGAACCAAATGAGCAGGAGAATGTATGAGCAAATATTACAGATATACTGAGACAGCGGCAGAAGTTCCAGATAATTTTCAGAAGACGATTAATGTAGGAAGCAAGAATGTGACCGTTGAGTTTGTATGGCCTACATATATCGAAGAAGAAATTCATAATATAGAACTTGCTGCCTATGCCCGTATGACAAGTCAGGGTCTTGATGATGGAATACAGCTTTATGACTTCTTTGACTACTGGGAAGATACAGCTAATTATCTTATGACACACACTGCTGAACAATGGCTTACGGACCCTACTAAGGCACATCCAGTGATAGCTCTAAGTAAGACTGGAGATGACTTGAATAATTGGCTTGTAGAACAAATATCTTTTTATAATGATTGTATTAACATGCTGTCCTTTTATTATGAGCTTCTTATTTGGGAAATAAAAATAAGTTATGGAGGATATACTCTATCAAATGCTGTTAATCTAGGAGGATGGACAGAGTTTCCGACAGGTTCATTTGCATTCAGGTTATCATCCACAAGTAAGGAGCACATAGGCAGAGATGACTTGCCTTATCTCAATATGTACTTTGAGGTGTATGATGAGTGAAAAAAGTTGGGATACAGTCCTGTTTGATAGAATAATAAGTGTTCGTTTTATATGGGAGAATAGAGTTAATGATGGTGCACGAAGGAATAGTGAGGATAAGAATGTTGTATATCAGAATGACATATTGATTCAAGGAAATGAGAATGGAGGAATGAAACCCGATATTTCTTTTTCTGCAACATTACTTCCAGGTGAGCTGTTCCATGAAGTGACTCTTACAATAAAGAACTATAAGCTTCCTTATGATATCCGCAAGTATACTAAAATGGAGATTACTGCTGGCTATAGAAGGCAGACATATGAGGATGTACGTAAGGATGAAAACGTCACAAGAGTGTTTCCCATAGAGATTTTTTACAGTTATTGCATGACTCCATCTCCTGACAGTGTCACAGTATTCAAAGGAATTATTGTAAGTAGTTTTATGGATAACATAAAACACTTCTTTTCTAAAAACAGAACATATAAAATTTCTTTCTACCGTGATGTCACCGTAATTGAGTATATACAAGCTATTCTTGACTTGCTGAATGAAGATGGGTACAATGTAGCTCTTAAAGAAACTATACCTGAAGAAATAAAACAAATAACTATGAAGACTGGGCCAAGGGAGGATAACCAAGTTGGAGTTGATTATGTGTTTACAAGTGTCCCTAATATGTTCAACTCGATTTCATCAATGCTTGAGACAAGTTACAGATACCTTGGAAAAAAGGGGTCTTTTGAAGTAAACTTCTCTGAAGGTAAGCTTATTATTTATTGCACAGATGGATATTTTGCAGAAAATGAAACGGTAGTTGACTTAGACGGTATTTCTTCAGCAGCCCTTAATGCTGGTGTATTAACTGTAACTGCACCTTGGTACCCACCTTTAATTCCAGGAGATATTATACGTGTCAGTAGAGAATACATTGATGGGTCAGACCTCCCTAATGTAATAGACACGGATGAGATAATGGGCGTGGATAATAAGTATAGAATCCTCACAATGGACATAGATTTTGCTTCTATAGGGTCAGCTAACTCTATGAAGATTACTGCTCTTCCTTTAAGATATGTAGAGGATGCCTCCTCTTGGAAAACTGAAAAAGAAATAGAGGAATATAAAAAAGTATGGGAGATTAAGGAAAAAGAGGCTAATGAAACTTTAAGTAACATAAAAGAGGCTTCTGCTGATGAAGTAATCACTGAAATATATAAAGGAGACGATGGTTCAATAACTAAAGAAGAATATAAGATGCAAGATGGTAATGTGACACAAGTAGTAAAGGGAGATAAAACACAAAATATAGCTAATACAAAAGCTGTTGACACAGTCCCTCTTGTACATATACATGTAGGCGAAGTTCCAGAGGAAGTTAATCCAGTCTTTCAGTACATCAAGGATAACATGAATCTTTTCTCTGGTATCACACTAAAAAAGTATGGTCCTCTTAAAGCAGGATATAAGACAACCACACTATGTGAAACACTATATAAAGATTTTCCTGTCCTTGATGTCACACCATTAAGGGAACTTGGCCTTGAGAATAATGCAAATGCTTTTGATAGAATGTTTGGCAGCAGTTGGTTATGGCCTCTTGTCTATGCTGCTACATACAAAACTTTCCTTGAAAACAAAAGGATAAACTCTGATTCTTTCAGAGTTGCGATGCAGGATTTCAGTGAATACACCCTCCCTATAAATACTGCATTAATGATATTACCTGGTCACAGTATAATGTATCCGCAAATAACTTCTTGGGACCAGATTAAAGGAAACGAATTTGCTGGACTTTATAAGGCAGCATCTGAGCTTAAAACTGTGCAAGGATTGGAAAGTGCCGCTTTTGATAGTATTAATGTTATCCTTGCTAATATGTGAGGTAGATAATGAATGAAGCTTTTAATTCGGTAATCAATATAGGCACAAACAATAGCGGAATAAAAGAGGGTAAACGTCTTTCTTACTTTAATCTGATTGATGTGGGGATGATTACTAATGTGCGTAATGGTAAATGTTCCGTACAATCTTACAGAGTAATTAACGGAAGGATAATCACCTATGATGGTCTTGAACTTATTTATCCAGGTGGTATAGGTAACTTTAATCCAGAAGGAATGAACTGTATAGTTTTCTTTCCATCTGAAACAACTGACCTCAAAGAAAAAACAATATCCACACTCAAACCTTACTTTTCTGCCTTCGGAGGAAAGGTTCTTCCTATAACCGTTGATGGTGACACCAAGATTAATATCGGCCCTGCCTTCGATGGTTCTTTTTGTTTTGATTCAGGTGATATTGCTTTAAGAATGTCAGATAAAAATATAGTGCTTACTATCCAGGATAAAGTATCTATCAATGGAGATGGTACTTCTTTGGAAATAGTTATGGCAGGTAATAATCTTATTATAGATATTAACAATACCACCAACACCATAATAAAGACCCAGCTCAACAACGGAACACCGTTCGTGCATGAGGTTGATACTCCGACAGAACGGTGGATAGGGTATGCTGGGTACAAGGGTATGTCACACAATGACATCAAGTATGACGTGACCAAGTATGTGAAGACTGACTTCAACTTTGTGGAGGACTACCTTGCCACCGAGAGGTGGATTTATATATACAAAAATGATGGCAGTGCCTTGGCTTCTCTATGCATAGATAACACTGGTGAGATTCTTGTTGAGACTGCTGAAGATATAACCGTTGACCGAGATGGCACAAAGCTTGAGGTCAAGGATGGTAAAGTAGTTGTAACGGGAGACCTTGAGGTATCAGGTAAGGTGACAGTCACAGGAATGAAGACGGACACACAGAAGTTCCTTGATGACCTTACAAGTGCCCTCAACTCTATGTATACACTCGGTTCCCCTGCCACACATAATACAGATGGTGGCTTCAAGGCTAATATAGCAACACTCAGGAGTAAGCTTTGAGCTCCACAGCACCTAATCTTGCACAGGCATTATATGATGAGTTCGAGCTCATGAATGACCAGGTATATCCGTATACTGGAACTCCAGTCAAGACATGTACTTTTGTACATATTATTAATAACGGTGTGGCAGCAATAACAATAACATCAGATACAGAGCTTAGGTTTGATGACGGTCAGGGATATACATACCCATATGTGTTTCTTCCGAGGGTTACCTCGCAGGTGCTTAATCCGTCTGAGAGTGCACAGTTTGTCTTTGAGTGTGATTCTGACGGAGTTGTTATTCCAGATACAGCCCTTATGAAACTGTTTGAGAACAATGTGCAGATTACAGATGTATCAATATATAGGACAGGAATAGTAGACGGTGAGGACGCTGCTTTATACTATTTCACATACAGAATGACAGTCATCCTTGCTGAAAGGATTAATGCGGCTGGAATATATGACTACGGAGGTGAGGGTCTGGGTCAGCTTGTGGTCGGCTTCGGGTATATACGGAATGCCCTTGCCTACGGGTGGGAGAACATCCTCGGTATGAAGACGAACCCATCGACGAGCAACGGGCCTATCATAAATACGATAGATGAATACCTGGACAGACTTACTGGTGATTTCTTCCATGACGCTGTTCATTATGTCTATCATTCTGTACGTACTATGACTGGAACTGCCTGCGACTCTCTTGATAGCATAGATTTAAGTACGACACCAGATGCTGCCACAATGATGAGTGCGGAATTGATGGCAGACATAGTTGACTATTACTGTAATAATGGTTTATCATAGGAGGTAGATATGAAAGATGTAATGCTTATTACGTATGATGATGTTCTTGATATTGAGGTAGAAGATGGGTTCCCGCTCCTCCTTGAGGACCACGTTGACAATAATGACCAGAGGGCATGCGTATCAGCTTATATGGCGAAGGGAACTGTCCCAGGAGCACCTGATATAGGTGTTGACTGGTCACAGCTCCTTATGGGCAAGGAGAACCTTATCAACATAGATAATGACGTTAAGAGAGCCATTGATGACAACGGAGGAACCTATGGAGTCGAGGCACTCACATACTATCCGCTTTATAATTTTGACGAGAAGACACAGGCTATGTCACTGAGCGTAGTTAAATTAAGGGAGGGAATGAATGTTACAGCTTGACGGAAGGAACTATAATATACAGTCACCGAAGGATATAGCCACCGATATAGTGAACTATATAAATACATACTGCTCGACAAACAATGTGAGGAACCGCAAGAACGAGGTCATCTTCATAGACATGAACTGGTCCAACCCGCTCTTTGTTATCATCTATGGTGTTGCCTACATCTTGAGTCTGGTCCAGAAGGTCATGTATAACATAGCCTGCGGTTTCAGCATACCTGATGCTTCGGACAGGCAGCTTCTCAACCTTGCACAGATTGCAAATGTGCAGAGACGGCCTGCCAAGAAGACCACGATTAGATGCACTGTACTCAATAACAAGGCCGACACACTGTATCTTGGAAGAGAGAACCCTGCCACCACATGCACTGTCCAGGTGTCTGGAGAGGATATAATCTTCAGACCAGCATGGGATGTGGCAATTCCCTCTGGTAACAGTGAGCTTGTTGTTCTTGTTTCAGACAACGGAGGACCATATCCAGTTGCTCAGAATGATGTGCTTGAGTTCTATAACGACACAGTTCTTATAAACAACATTGTGATAACACATGATGCGGCTATTGAGGGGACAAATGAGGAGACACTTATATCAATGCGTGAGCGTATGCAGGCAAGAAGGAAACAGACATCACGCATTGACTCCCTCATAGAGGCCCTTGAGAACCTTGAAGGTGTCAACAAGGGTAAGTTCTTCTTCAACTACAGTCCATCCATACCTGCTGAAGTGCATGGCATGAGTGTGCCCCCGAGAATGGGACTGCTCATAATCCAGGGAGCTAATGACGGAATAGCAGACACCTTCTACTCATACATGTCCTGTGAGACATACGATACAAGTACGGACTTTCCAGAAAGGTCTGTTGCTACATCATTCACAACACAGGCAGGTCAGGTTATTCCTGTGTACTATCTTCTTCCAGTACAGGAGGAAGTATATATAAAAGTATATGTAAAATCAGCATTAAATACGGATGATGAGACATCACTCAAGATGACCTGTGCATCTGCCGCACAGAACCTGAATATCAATGACTCTCTCACAAGCTCAGATGTCATAGAACTGATACATCAGAAGAACCCAACTATACTGTTTGATGGAGTTGAGTTATCAAAGGATGGTGTTGACTGGTCTTATGTGGTGAATACTGAGGACCTAGATGGTCTTCTTGTGACAAACTATGCTAATGTTTCGGTGGAGGTTCCAGCATGACATTACCCAGCATACCATTTCTGTGGAAGCAATTCAATGGACCACAGATTGTAGGAATAACAAGGGGAATATTTGGATTCATAAAGAGCAGGTTTGACTCATGGATGTCCTATTTCTGGGATTTCTCGATAGCCACAATGAACTCAGAGCATCTGTCTACTGCGGGTGCTCTTGTATCGTTCTCAAGGCCTATTGTATCAGTATTTCCTGATGACTGGTTCAGGTTCACCACAATGGTGACCACACCTACTGGATATGGTTTTGATGACGGTATGCTGACTGAGCTCAATCCAGAAGAGTTGACAGAATACCGAGGACCAATACCAGCTGAGATGTTCAGGACTCTGCTCATAGCATTCACACGGGATGAGTATTCATTCCTGTCGCTGAAGATGCTTGATGATATCATGTACACACTGAGGGAGAAATACGGAACTCCTGAAGAGCCATACTCAATAGATTGGATTGACAGAGAAGACACACCTCCGCTTAGGCATGTAGGGGATATTGTAATCAACTTAGGACAGCGTAGCTCATGGAGTCAGACAGCGTTGATATATCAGACCCTTATAGGTCTTCGTGACAATGTGTTTACCCCCGAGCCTGTGCTGTACTTTGATGTCGCTCAGCCTTCCTGATTGATTCCCTCTTTAAACTTCTCTTCCTGTGAAGGGTCGATAGTCAGGATAAGATTAAGAAGCCGTCCCTGATGGTTTATCTCATCCTGACGTATCTCCTCAAATATATCCTGATACTGAGGAAGTTCCTTTGCAAGGTCCTCATAAAGGTTTGTAGCACCCAGCTCGTCCATGAGTGCTCCCCTGAGCATCTGTAAAGCAGATGCGTTGACATTCTCAGCGGCAACATTAGATTGTACTAAAGCCATTTCATCCTCCTGTAACTGCACCAGATGTGAGATAAGTCACTATCTGACCCATTGAGCTGCTCTCGAATATCTGCTCTCTGTTCACGTGGTTGCCTGGATAATCAAGAGGCTTCTTTGGGTAATATCCGTGTGTTATGACACCAATTATATCATCAAACATGACTATTGTATAGCACATCATATCAGTACCAACTCTCCTCAGCCAAGCTCTCTGGCCAGGTCTCCAGCTTATCTTGTTCCTAGGGCGTATGGCATAGTGCTCACGCTTGAACTCAATCCACATAGGGATATCGTCTATGATTGCAAACATGTCAGGTATACCTTTTCCAGTCATACCAGACTCTATCCTTTGAACAAAGTACCCCATGTTCTTGAGCTGCTTGGTGAAGTACATCACGAACGAGTGCTCATTAGGATATCTGTTGACATTGTTCATACCATTTCACTCCACGTATTAGCAAGGTTGGGGTTATCAGTCCATAGGTCACAGGCTTCATCATAAGGTGGGTGTACACTTACAGGAGCACCTACATAATAAAAACCATATTCCTCACAGGTCCATGCCTCTTTTCCATCTATCGTGTGTTTTTCACAGTTGGCACAGTTACCACAGGACCTTTCTTTTTTCTTGATTGCTTTAGCCATCATTACACTCCTTTGCACATATATCAAGACGCTTCTTTAGAGCGTCTCTGTAGATAATCATGGCATTCATCTGAATCTTCAGCAGAAATCTTTTCTCCATGCCGATATCATCAAAGCCACTGTCCATGAACAGAGACAGCTTGTCCAGTCTTTTCTCAAGCTGGTCAAGCTCCTCTGCCATTCTCACTACATACTCAGGTAATACAATCATACAAACCTCCTCTCAAATTCTTTCCAGTTATCTAAATCGCAATGACCCCAGTCGGGTCCGATTTCCGTGTCAATCAGCAGAGGGACCTTGAGCTTGTATGGAGTGCACATGATATGGTCAAGCTCCCTACAAGCCTCATAAGCTTCCTTGGTCTGAGGAATGCTGAACACGAACTCGTCATGGACAAGGATGTGAAGCTTGAGCACATCCCATATGCCCGCCTTGTAAGCATCTATTACCGCTTTCTTCGGTATGTCACCAGTTGCTGAACCCTGCACTAGGTAATTTATCTCCTTGTACGGAGCTGGCTTCATGCGTCCGTTGGCATCCTTTGTGTAGGGCATCCTCTGTCTGCGTCCTGCGAGAGTCCGCACATATCCACGCTGTGTCGCCTTACGCATTATGTCATCACAGGTAGGCTTGACGAACGGAACCTTTGCATAATACTCATTCATAAGTGACTGAGCAAGGTTCTCAATGTCACTTTCAGCAACGTCAGGATGCACTTTCATCAGTATCTTCTTGTATTTCTGTGCGAATGAACGGTACCCCATACCATAGATGGAGCCGAAGTTGAAGTTCTTGGCGAGCTTACGACCATCATGGCCGAGGTATCCCCATCCCATGAGGTCAATGGTCATCTGGTGGTAATCCAGCAGAGGGTTGTCATTGAACTTCTGCTGTGCCTCCATACCTGCAAGACCTGATGCATAGTGGGTGAACACCCTGTACTCAATCTGCTTGTAGTCAAATGCACCTAAGATGCACCCATCATCGGGGATGAACAATGACCTCACCTGCGGACCGAACTTATCCTCACGTGACGGTATCTGCTGTAGGTTGATGTTGGAGCTTGCAAATCTGCCTGTCAGTGCCCCTCCGTCAACTCCTTTCATAGGATGGAACACCGAGTGGAGATAACCGTTCACAGTCTGCCTCAGTCCTCCGTCAAGATATGTTGAGAGAAGCTTCTGCAATCCCTTGAGCTCAAGTATCTTCTCGGCTATAGGGTTGGTTATTCCTGAAAGTACTTCTGATGTAAATGATGGAGAGCCTTTGTCAGTATATACAAGGGGTATATTCTCACATGCCCATACTGCCTCAAGGTCTTTGGCTCTATTCACCGAGAACGAGGGAAGTCCGTAGGTCATGGCCATCCTTGCAATCTCCTCTTTATAGTAAGCATTCAGCTTTAGGGAGAGTGCATCACGCTCTGGCTCATTTATCTTTATCCCGTTGCGTCTCAGCATCATCAGCACAGGCATGAGGTCACATTCTATCTGATTTGCATATGCAAGATTCTGCACCTTGATATAAGGCTCCTGCCACATGTACAGGTCATAGGTCGCCTTGCAGTCCTGACGGCAGTAGTCACCGACAACCTCCCAAGGTATCTTGTCAAGGTTCTTGATGGCTTTCCCCTTCCCGCCGTGGTTCTTCCACCACTCCTCGATAGTCTCACCCTTGTTCTTACCAGTGAGTCCGTGTCTCTTACAGCAGTTATCAAGTGAATAACTGTCAGCATAAGCATCGAGCAGTGCCTCACGGGTCATGGTATCATCTATCCGTCCGTTGATGGTATGACCGAGATTGTTTATGAGCCAGTCACAGTCATAGATACCGTTGTGGAACACCTTTGTTATAGATGGGTCCTCAAGTATCCGATATACAAGTGGGTTCTTTGGATTCAGAAACTCGTCTATGTGCATGTCAGGACAGTAGATGCCGACACCTATCACATGGCCGTCACCACGGATGGCTCCTGGTCCAAGGTCCTGTAGGTTAGGGTCTACTGTCTCAATATCAACTGCGGCTATTATCATTTTTCTCCCACCTGTCACATATGTTGTTAGGTTCTACTCTGACAAAAGTAATATCTATAAGTGATGCATATTCTGTCTTTATATCAACAGGTGCTCTGTCACAATAAAATATATCCTGTAGGTAACACATCTTATGACAATGCTTACAGTTATAACAGCAGTTAAGCTCCTGCATAATACCCCCTATATAAGATACGGATAGAAAAGACGTGTCTTGTTCTCAAGGAGATACAGCTTCTCCTTGGCCCTCGTCACAGCCACATAGAACACACGGTGCTCGGAGTCCTCGTCCATGTCAAGCTGGCATGCCGCTGACTTCGCCATATCTGGCATCAGCACCACGACATCAGCCTCGTCACCCTTGACACCATGTATCGTGCTTATGTTTATGAACGGGTCAGTGTAGAAGAGTCCACGTGAGTCACACCGTCTGGCGAACTCAAGCTTCTTCTTGTCCCACTGGTCAACCGTTCCCTCTTTGTACTCGAACTTGTCAGTTGATGTGAAGCACGGCACGCCCTTGATAGAATAAGGGTAGCCGTTTCTCTCACACCACAGCTTATAGTCTGCGAGGAATCTGTTGTTCCTTGCGAGGAAGAAATACTCCTTGTTCGGGTCTATCTCAACCTCGTCCATGCTGACTATGAAGCTGACCTCCCCTCCTTTCTTTATCGACCTGCACGGTGCCTTATGACTCTCTTTCATCAGCCCAGCTATGCCGTTGGCATAATCAAGTATCTTCTCAGGGACACGGTATGTCACGTCAAGGACGTGCTGTGTTCCCTTGAGATTGATAAGGATGTCAGGTGATGCACCTGCGAACTGGTATATAGCCTGCTTGTCGTCTCCAGCAACATACATATGCTGTACATTCCTGAAAGCTTTGAACACCACCTGCCACTGGAGCAAGGAGCTGTCCTGCATCTCGTCCAGGCATACGATGTCCACATCCTCAGACAGGTCCCTCTCTATATACTGCTCAAGCAGGTCGGTGAAGTCTGTGTATCCCGTAGTCTTCTTGTACTGCGAGTACAATCTCATATAATCAACAAGGTCTTTCCAGTCAACCTTGTCATAGAGCACACGCTCACAATATGGCTTGTTATTCCTATATAGCTGCTCTGCTGCTATCAGCCTCTGGTCCTTTGTCTCCCACCAGTCTATGCCCTCTGCATAGTTGAGGTGGAGGTTCCCGAAGCTGTAACCGCATTCCCTTCCGAACTCAGCATACTGTAGGTCTCCCATCATGCCGTCCTTGGTCTTGCACAGAGCCCTGAAGCACATAGAGTGTATCGTCCTGAAGTTCTCAAGCTTCCCCAATGGGATGCCGAACCTCTCGGATGTGCGGAGCCGTGCTACCTCTGCACCTTTCCTCGTGAATGTCACGAACGCAATCCTCTCAGGCTTCACACCAGCCTTTAAGTGCATGTCGAGTATATTCAGCAGCTGGGTTGTCTTGCCTACACCAGCACTTGCATAATAGATGTCAATGTCTGTCATAATGGTGGTTCGCTCGGTACGTTCCAGTCACACGTTTGTGTTTCAATATCGACTTCCAGTATGTTTCTTGCGTCACATACGCTGTCTGAATAACAGCATTCCTTAAGATTGCTCTTCCACAGAAGGCAGTAGTGCCCCTCTGGTCCGTAGCAGTAGTTCTCACAATGGTCAAATCTTGGTTTATCCATATTCATCCCCCTAAAATAATAGCCAGCTTCCTACGGTACTGGCTGATTGGGGCTTTCTTTTGGCTAAGCCTCAATCTTACCGTCTCCCGACATCTCTGTGGGAGCATAAGGAGCTCTATGAAAACACTGGTCGTCAAACCCTTGTTCATATCAATAATAAGCCAGCTTCCTACGGTACTGGCTGGACATCACCCAGGTATTGCACCTGTGATAGAATGTGATGCCCTTACCGTCTCCCGACATCTCTGTGGGAGCATGGAAGTCCAAAGTCAGGTATTCATATTATAAACCGTCATACCGATGGCTGTCAATATGGCGGTGATGGCACACCACTTAACTGTTTTTAGCGTTCCTTCGAGCTTCGACACTCTTAATGACTTCTCCAAGCTGTTCGACAGCTCCTTTTTCTCGTTCGTCAATTCTGCGTTCTCTTTCTCCAAGCTCTCGTTCCTTGCTGAGAGCTTCACGTTGTCGCTCCACAATTTCTCGTTGTCTTTCATTATTGTCTCGTTGTTCAGCATTAAGCTCTCTTTGTCTTTCCTCAAGTCGTTCCTTTCTTGCGTCACAATCTCTAATATCTGATATGAGTTCTTCACTTGAGCCCACTCCTCCTCTGAAAGCTCCACGGAAAAACAGGAATGCGAAGACAGCAGAAGCAATGCCACCAATCCACATAAAAACTTTTTTAATCGTTTCCCACACATTCATCCTCCTCTGTGCACGAATAACTTCTCCGTGCTGTAAATTTTATTGCTCTCAGCGGCTGACCGAACAATCTTCGGTCTCTCTGCCACTATCTCAAAGTCATCTGGCATCTGATACTCAGATACATAGATATCATGTTTCTGTTCTCTGCACCAGTCATAAAATTTCTCATGGTCGAAGCCACCATAGCATCCGCTGTTAGTTCCCTTGTAAGGTATATCACAGTATACCGTAGTTATAGGACTTATTATAGGACCGAGTTCTTCATATGAGTTCTGCTGGACTATTATTCTCCCCCGTATGTTCTCAAGGTCCTCACCGAAAGACAGAGGTATATTGTGTATCCTTTCCCAGTTCATAGCTGACTGACAGTTGCTCCATTTATGATTAGGATAATGTGGGTCTGCCTTGATGAAGTCCATCACGTCACATATACCTAACCTCTGGAAGTGACACAGTTTCTTGTAGTGCTCAATATCTTTGCCATAGATATAAGTCTTTCCGTCTGTCCCGAATGACCATATAAGCTTGAGGGCCATGTCATTAGTGCCGAAGAACATCTCCCGTGAAACGAACTGTTTATAATGAGGGTCGTCATACTCACCAAAAAGGGCCTTGTAGAACACCTGAGGGGCCTCGTTGATATCATTCACCAGATACCCCAGATACTTGCCTCTACACATCGCTGCGTGCGTCACAGCACATCCTCCAGCAAAGAGGTCTATAAGGATTAAGTTAGGAGGCAGGTTGTCCACTATCCAGTCTGCTATGGAGTTCTTACTGCCCTTGTATGGGAGGCCATAGGAAAATCTGCTTGGAGTCCATTCAAGACAGCCTGTTCTGTCACTGTTCTTGCCTAGAACGATGTCACATTCTTTTCTGTTCCTGCATGTCTTGCAGTCTGGTTTAATCAAGTGTGGCCTCCTTCGGGCACTTGCCCTCTTTATACATATCAGCAACGCTTATGAGTCCTGCCTTGAGTCTCCTGTTCACCTGATTCCTGAAGCATTCTTTGTTTGGACAATTTGTTCTTCTGCACCATGTTATGTCATCATGCATCCAGTTTATAAGGTCATCTTTATCATCTTTCCTTGCAAGAGAAAGAAGCTGATGTACAGGGCAGAGTCCGCATTTCTCCCCTGTCTCAGAATAAACGCAGTTGTCACATATCTCAAGTTCCATACTTTTAACAAGTGTTTTTTCATATTCAGTCATCTTCTTATGCTTCCTCCTGCTTCAGTTATCCATGAAATATACAGCTATAAAAGCTCCTGCCAATAAAGGAACACCGATTAAAAATGCTTTTATAAACTCACTCATGCTTCCTCCTTCGGTGGTATGATGTACTGCCAACATTTAACTCCATCAAAAGCAAACCTCCCATTGGTAGTCCATTCATCATCTTCTCGTTTAAAAGCTAAGACGTTATTACCATTCCACAACCTACATAGCACTTGTTCTCCTCTTGGTGGCAGTTCTCCCTTGCTCGGATAGTGCCACTCGTTCACAGTAAGTTGTCTATCAATCAAGTCGTAAACTTTCTTGTATACTGAATACTGGTCATATCTCAGTTCGTCTTCTAATTGCTTATGTAGTTCGTCAGCATCTATAATTCTCATCAGTAAATACCCTCCTCCTGACTTAACTTGAAGTCAACATTTCCCTCTGGCTTAGGCTTGCCCACATTGTCCTTGGGTATATGCCACAGCGTGTCTTTCTTATATGCTCCCCTGCGTTTCAATCTGTCCTGTATTTCCACAGGTGTGAACGTGGTGAATCCGTGCTTGACCATGAGGAACTCAGTGAATGCCCTTGCCGTGAACACGAACTCTCCCGCATCCTCGTCAAGATATACCTTGCCAAGGAACACAGTTGACATGTTTGAACCCTGTCTCTTCTTGTCGAAGAACTCAGCCATGAGCCCATAGAATGTTGCACCTGGTGAGAAGTCTCCCTCAATCTCGTCATCATTCACTACCTTGATATTCTCGCATGCCCTTGTCAGTATCTTGGACCACCGCTCGTCATTGACTGCCCTCGGCACAAGATGAAGCTGCCTTAAGCACAGCTCCCTGAACTTACCTTGAGCAAGTATCTCCTTCTCATTCCAGAATGTCATCCTCTGGCCGTTCACTATCCACTCATAATATGGCGGGTCAGTCATATACTGCGTGAGCTGACCGAAGTCAAGGCCAGTTGACATCTTGGAGTCCACACCGAACTCCTTGTGCCTGCATAACGTCTTGTCACACCGCATCATGCTTGAGCACATATAGAAATAACTGTGCTTGTTCAGCGACTTGATGATTGTCTTCTCAAGCTCGTCCTCAGGTATCGGGTCATGCAGGCTTGCGTTTATATCCTTGAGCTTCTCCTCAAGGTCGCAGTTCTCGTCCTTCAGTCTGAGATAGACACCGCATGAGAAGAGCCATGCGTTCCGTGACCCCTGAGGAATATCTTTAAGCAGTATTCCTGATGTGATGCATGGGGGAGCATCCTTGTACTCAAAGGAGTTCATCCTCTCCTTGTGCTCCTCTCCAGTAAGCCTGATTGTCTGGATGTATTCCAGTGCCTCGCTCAAGTCCGCAAGGGACATATCCCTCTTGACCTGCTTACGCCAGTTCTTCATGTCCTCTGCATTGAAGTAGGGGATGTTAATCCATGAGAAGAACTTTGCACCAGGGTCAACGTGGTCCTGCTTCGGGAACAGCTCCGTCTTCTTGTCACATCCGAAGAGGTCTGCATACCATCTCAGTATCTGTCTTACCTCAGCAGCAGGTAACGGTTCGCTGAAGAACATGTAGATATGAAGTTTCCTGCTCTTGCTCCAGCATGGGAACAGAGGGAACTTGAAATCATATATGGCCCTGACTATATCCTCAAGGTTGTATTGGTAATTATCTATGTCAATCGCACCGAAGCTGCATCTGGAGTCCATCATTATAGGTGCCACACCTATTGACTTCTTACCAGCCAAGTGCTCGGACATGACAGCATATGTTAGCTGCTCATGCACTAAGTGCGAATCTGATTCTGCTTTGCCGTCTTTTATCTCCCCCACCTTTGTGACCCCATAGGCGAGGTCGTTGCCAGCAAAGTAATTGGTGAAATTTCGTAGTTCAACATTTGAATAAGCCATTTATACCACCTGACAGAAAAGCCTACCCTGGAGAAAGGTAGGCCTAAAGTTCAACAGTTAATAAGTTCCCTCTGTATCTGCATCGAATGACTGCTTAACGGCTGGCTTAACAAACTGCTCGTACATCTTGGAGTCAATGGTTCCCTTGAGTGTGAAGGAACTCTTGCCCTCGAATGAGCATGAATAGTATTTCTTACCGTCCTTGTTTGTGTCCTTGCCGAGAGTGGCCTCCCAGATACCGTAGAAGATTGGTGCAAGCTTTCCGCTGGAAAGTCTGATGCACTTCATCTGTGTGTTCCAGTTCTTGAGATATCTCAGGTTTCCCTTTGTTGAGGTGAACATCAGATAACCTGCGTCAAGATGCTCTGGGAGCACTACGATGTACACCCACTTCTCCTCGACAGGATTCTCACCGTGGAACATTCCATTGAATGAGTCGCCAGTGACCTCGATGCTGAACGGCTTGTGGATACCCGCAAGTCCTCCCGCATTCGGAAGCCATTCGTACCACATCTTCTCAAATTTCACAACAACCATCTGAACAGACGGACAGTAATCCTCGTAAGTAACGGAGTTGTAGAATACTCCAGCTGGAAGTTTTCCAGACTGCACAATCTCACTTGTCTGCTGAGAGATAAGGAGCAGAGGGATAGTTGTATCCGAGTTCTCCATCTTCTCAAATCCAGACCCAGCAACTTCCTCAAGGAAGTTGTCCTCAACTGCTACGGCTGTCGCTTTCTTTTCAGCTTTAACTAATTC
>JAEIGA010000833.1_pt1 | contig 45855 bp, 68 predicted proteins | sample 9270691 | NCBI WGS metagenome assembly JAEIGA01 (sample SAMN17057246, study PRJNA624740) | gut metagenome | biome: biome; isolation source: fecal sample | host: Bos grunniens | place: China: Xizang | collected 2019
CGCCCAATAATGTGAAAATCTTTGTGGGCATTATTCAAATTCAACAATTTCGGTTTCGTCCTCAATCCAATTTGATGCGTCAATGGCTTTTCCTTTTGTGGAAAATATGGCTTTGTGCTTTTGGGATGAAGCCCAATAATAAAGAATCAATTTGCCATTTGCTTTGTTTCGCAAACCATACAATTTTTGGTATTCGCTTGTTCTCATATCAAAACAACTTTTGGTATTCTCTTTCCGGCAAATTCGCCTTTACCCATTTCGGTTCGTTGACCAAAGCCCAACGGCCAAAATGCATTAACAACAGGGCATCGGCATTCCATAAGGATACATCCACGCCCGGATAATATTGCGCCGCCGCTTCCTTATACCGGCGTTTGCGGTCCGCCTTTTCCATATGGTCCCCGCGCACCCTCAATTTCAATTTCGTTTGCCACGTCAATGGATGCGTTAAGACATACGGGATGCCGGCCGTTTCGATAAGGGCTTTCAAATGTTCAAAATTGGCCATCATCTTTTGAATGCGGTACAACTTGCCCATTGCGGCCCGGTCCCCCTGTACGGCAACATCATCCGGACGTACTGATAACTTTTCAAGAAAGACAATTGGTTTGTAATTCTCAACGTAATAGGCAAAGAAATCCCGCAATTCGGTTATGTCTTTCGGCATCTTCACGGTCTTTGTCTTTTGGCCGGGAATAAATACGGCGATTCCACCGGCCGCACCGGGGTCCACCCCGATAACACAATTGATTTTTATTTTCTGTTCCATTATTCAAATTTAATGTAATCAGTTATTTCAATGCCATCGGCAACCATCTTATCAAATGCCGCCGTTAACGCCTTGCGCCGGGCCATCGTGAATGCCCCGTGTTGTAATTCCGGCGCATCGGTTCCCGCCTGTTCCAACCGGCGAATATCTGAAACCATCCCTTTGCGGGCATACAAATTTATCATCCGGTAATAGATTGCTTTTTGTTCATCAATCGTAACGGCTATTTTCGGGGCCAATCCCGCATCCGCTAACAGTTGATAATATAACATTTCGGCAATCGCGGAAATACCGGGTAAACGGCCGTTTTCCTTGAAATATTCGAATGCCTGTATGCAATCGCGTTTGGTTTCATTTCGCAACTTTGTTTTATCAACTGATTCAATTTCCGATTCAAGTTCCGGCGGCATTGCATCCATCGCTTTTTTCAATACGGCCGCCCGTCTGTATTTGTATGCGTTCAATATCTTGCATACATATTCAGCGTTGAATTGCTGATAATGCCCCCGGTCGGCTTGACCGTCCCGGCCCTTGGGCAAGTATTCATCCAATTCGCCGGTTAGCGACATTTCAAACGCCATCCGGAAATCCTTTAACGTAAATGTCGGATAATACCTTTTCAGTATTTCGGCGGTACGGATAACCAAATATTGCCGGTCGCTTTCATCCGTTGCACGGTATCCAACATCCTTGCATATCCACGTTAATGCGGTGGCAAGTTCGGAAGAAAGTTCAACCGGCGTATGTTCGGCAATCGTCTTTGCCGTGGATGCAAGAAATACGGCCCTTTCGACGGGAACCAATACGGCCATAACGTCCGGATTCTTTGCCATATCCCGGCGAATCATAACGGCCGATTTCCGGACCGGCGCAACCATTATTTTGTTGTTCTGTTCCATTGCTTAATCGGCCATATCTTGTAAATACTTGATTGCATCCGGGGACAATCCCGGGCCGGTTCCGCTTTTCCGGTGCAACTTGCCCTTTTCCATATCGCCACGAATAAAGTTCCGGGCCGTGGCAATCCAATCTTTCATCTTTTTACCCTTTTGCGCGGACCAATCCGCAACGGCGTGGTAATAATACACAATTTCCACATCGGCAAATTCCGGGGCCGTAAATTCGGCGGCAAATGCGTTGTAATCAGCAAACCGGGAATTTTCAAACAGACACGCGGCCGGTTCGGCGGTCCGGCGTGGCCGGGTAACTGTAATCGTTTCAAATGCCGGTTCGGACGGGAACAAACCGCCATCGGCGGATTTATCTTCAATGTTCGGATTGGTAATGTTATAGTTATTATTTACCGGGTCCGTTTTCGGACCATTTGCCGGTCCGTTTTCGGTCTTTTCTTGGTCCGTTTTCGGACTATTTGACCGGATTTGTTCTTTTTTCTTATTCCAATATGCGCAACGGGATGTGAACCGAACGTATTTAATGCGGCCCAACTTGGTTAATTCAACAAATCCCATATCGGCTAATTCCGTTATGTTCTTGTAACAACGTTTGGCAACGCCGAACAGTAACGGGAAATCTTCGGCCATCTTTTCGTCGGAATATTGATACCATACGTATCCGTCAATGGCAACAGTCTTTGACCATACCGGCAACGTCATAAACGCCGCCAAAGTTGAAACCTGTACCAAAGACAATTCGTTGATTATGGCAAATTCTTGGTCTATTGTAAAACCGTATGTCATTTTCTAAAACAATTATATGAATTATCAGTATTGTTGATTTCCCCTTGCGCAATTGCCATATCTTCCCAATCCTTTGTTGTAATCCATCTTATCAAATCGGGCAAAATATCCGCAAACAATTTGAAATATGTTCCGTACCAACCTATTTGATGGGCATTCATCGCAATTTTCATCAACATTTTTCCATCAATTCCGCATCCAAAAACATTACAAACTAAATGCAATGTTGCGTGTGTATGCTTTGGTAATAATACCAAATTGTCAATCGCGTTATTTCCACGGTTTCCGTCAATATGGTGTATATCATATTGCGGCGGAATCTTTATGCCATAATGTTTTTCGTATAACTTGCGATAATTCATAAAACAAAAACGCCCCGTATTTGGGTCAACGGTGGCCGCCGTTGGCTTACTTTACAGGGCATTAAATTTCCGTTACGTGTGCGGCCACACACGATTGTTGCCACAAAGATAGTTATTTACAATTCAATTCCAAAATGTTCTTCCAATGCTTTTTTCGTATCAACCGCCAATTCGGGGAATAATCCGCCGGTCGTTATGGCCCTGTAATCATCCATCGTTTCACAAAAGAATTGAAAGAAAAACGAATTGTAAACGTTCCGGCCAAATCCTTTTCCAGCGTTCGGGTGCGTATCGTAAAAGCGCGTTTTGGCTTTGACAATTTGACGAAATAATTTCGGGTATTTCTCATAATCCCGCAAACCATTTTTATATGCAAGAGGACAACCAACACAACCCAAACGGCGTTCAACGTGAAATTGTCCGTTTTCATCATAATAAACCGGCGCACATTTTATCCCGCGTTCCTGTATGAATTGTGCAACATCCTCATCGGTCCATTCAAGAATCGGCAAATATATTCGGACTTTTTCATTTTTTGAATATACCCGGCACATTTCGGGTTCTTTATATCGTTTTGCCCGGGCAACTGATTCGCAACGGCGGATTCCTTGTATTGCGCGGTTATATACTTTGTATTCTTTCAAGATTTCGCAACAGAAACGGGCAAACCGGGACGGTGTACCGCGTTGCTCAACGATTTGCAAAAACGACATTTTCGGTTTCAAGATTGTAACGCCGTTTTCCTTACAATGCGCAATCGTTCCCGGCGGGTCAATCGTGGTATTCTTGTATATCGCTTCGAATGGAATACCGGCCATTTTGGCGAGTTCCAAGATTACGTCCGAATCCTTGCCGCCGCTATACGACAATTCAATTGGCCCGTCTTGGGGTATAGATTGCAACAACTTTATTGCAAAATCAATTTTACGTTTTAATTCCATAATCAAAAAAATTCCCGGCATTTGGGCCACGACGCACCAAATACCGGGAATCGAACCGCAAAGGGTTAGCGATAATTTTCCGTTCGTTGGTCGTGGGCAACGTTATTCGGTGCAAATATAGTTATTTTTCTTTTCCCGGCAATAGTAACGACAAATTTTGTGTGGGGGCCATCGCATCCCGGATTTGGGCAATTCGGTTATCATTTGCCACAAGGGAAACAACCGGGTATCTTGAATTTGTGTTTGGCTTGTTGCTTTTGGCAAACTGTACCGACAAATCAAATACGGTTCCGGTTACGGTTCCCCGCATTGCCTGTACACCGTCGAATGATTCCCGGATGTTCCGGATTGATGATGCCTTGCCCTTTGTGCTGAACTGCCACACGCCCACAATGCCACGAACGGCCGGGATAATGAACCGCAACGTTAAGACGATATCCCAATTTTCGGCCCCGCGTTTCGTCGGATTATTGGCCGTAATCTGTTGCATTATATCCGGGTATTGGTCCACGGAATACGGGGCATATTTCTTACCATCCCATATTTCGAAAATACGGCCATCCCCACGGGCAACCAATGCACCCTTATCATCACGATATTCGTACCTCTCGTTGCATACCTTTTCCGCTTCATCAGATGGGAAAACAACTTGAATCGTTGCGGGTTTTTCGCCCAACGCTTGCGCAAACATACCGGCATATTTCCCCGATGGTATGAAATAATCCACGGAAACCGGGTATTCCTTGCCGTTTTGGCCCATCTGTTTTTTACCGATGTGCAACCGGCCGATTTCGGGTAATTCAAGGATTCCCGCGCCCTGTTCGGGCCTGTATATTCTTCCGCCCATAATTACAATTCTTTTGGTGTTGATGGTTCGGAAAATGCATAACGTTGGATTGCATCAGCAAACGCGTTTTGTGCATTTTCCATCGCCTTTTTCAATTTTTCGACGTGTTCGGAACGGCGCATAAGTTGGGCCAATTCGGCATCCTCAATATTTACATACCAAACGCCGAACGATGAATTGGTTTCGTGAATTTCGGTTGCATCCTCTTTGGCAACACAACGCGGTGTCCATCTGTTTAATTCAACCGCACGGGTTCCGTTTTGGAATTGCTCAATAAGACGAACACGGAAAACGTCTATTGAATCCATTTGCACCCTATAAACCGGGGAACCAATTGTTAAATCTTTGACAGTCATATTACAATTCGATTTCATCGTTTAACAAATTATCCTTTGCCGCCTGTTCCGCCATCTGTTCCGCCGTGGGGCCGGCGGGTTTGGCCGGTTCCGGTTCGTTTTCCCACGGCAAATGGTCGTTTTCCGGCTCAACATATCCGGCGCGGGCCTTTGCTTCAATGCACGGGTCGCCGTGTTCCCCTAAACAATAATCGCAATTCTTTTCGTGGCAATAGTTGTCGCAAACATCATACGGTGTGGGCGCACCACCGGCCCGGATAATTCTTTTCAGATTTTCCGTTTTAACGGGCTTTTCCGGTTCGGACGGGGTATTTACCGGTTCGGCGGCTTTCTTGTGAACAACGCCCTTTTTACGGGCCTTTTCGGCGGGCTTGGATTCTTCGGGCTTTTCCGGGGCCTTTGCCGCCTGTTCGGGGGCATCCTTTTCCGCTTTGCGGGTCTTTATCAGTTCAGACAACGAAAGCGTCAACACATTGTCGGAAATCTTGCCGTTGTCAAGGTCAAGAACGCCGCGAACAATCGTTAATGTGTTATCCCGCTTTTCATCCTCAATGGTCGCAAGGGCTAACAGATGCGGCAATTTCTTTGCATTGACCGAATCGGTTTGGTCTTTCAGATTGTACGACGGGGCCTTGCGCCAATCCTTTGGCGAAAAGTTAAACACACGTTCCACCGGGGAATCGGGGTAATTGAAATTCCACATATCCCGGTATAAATGTAGTTGCAATTCGTGTTCTTCGAAAAAGCCTTTGCGGCCGCTTTTGAAATCCACAATGGCCCGGAATATCTTTCCGCTTTTCGGGTCTGTCATTACGCACGGCAAATCAAGGCAACCGGCATAATGGTAAACCGGATGTACCAAAGCAATTTCAACGGCCAAAGGTTTAACGTTGTAATCCCGGACAAATTGCGCAAATGCCAATACGTCCTTTCTGATTTTCGGCAACCATTCGGCAAATACCTTTTCGGGCAAATTTCCCTTTTCCATATAGGACAACAGGGCCGCCGGGACGGAATCGAAATCGTAACGCCTGTTGATAATCAGTTGTTCGAACTGAATGTGCATAAACGTTCCGTATGCCGCCGCAAGGTCGCGTTTTTCGGTCGCGCCATCCTTGCCGTTTGTAAGCATCCATTCCAACAGGACCGGGGACGTGGGCATTACCTGTTTCAACAACGTGGTAACGGACGGGTAAAATTCCGGGTTCCCGGCTTCGTCGTAACGGTAATAATAACGGTGTCCGTCTGAATTGAGTTGAAACACCCGGTATGGGGGTTCCCTCAATGCCGATGCATCGAAAAACAATGCGCGGATTTCCTCAACAGTCATTCCGGGCGCAATTTCGGTTTTCTGTTCCTGTTCCGGTTCGGTCAATGCGGCCAATTCCGGATTTTCATTTACTTTTTCCATCGTATCGCAATTTGGTTATTTCTTTTTTCCTCTGACATATTCGGCCATAAACGCCACACATATTCCGGTGGCAGACATCGCCAAAATAACTAATGGCCATATTTTGCCTAACAAACCGGCAATCGTGCATATCAGCACCAAACCCCATATAATGGCCCAAAAAAGATTCAAATAATTGTCCATTTCTTAATCGTTCGAAAGGCCAAACAGGAAATCCGCCGTGCATCCCGTCATTTCGCAAATGATACCAACCCAATTAATATAAATTCGGGCCGTTGAACCATTGCACAATGCGGTCATATTTACTTGTTGACCGGCGGGCGTGGAATCGGGCCACAGACGGGCCGCAATATCCTTTTTGAATACCTTTTTGCCCTGTCTTTTAGCGCGGGCAATCGCTTCTTCAATTCGCATCATAATTCTTTTTCGCTTTTAATGATTTCGCCACATTCGCGGCAACGATAAACATAATTGTCAATAACATATGAATTGGGCGTAAGATAATCGCCATCTTTCAATTCGTGGCCCTCTGTTTCCATATATTCCAATTCTCCCCCACAATCCGGGCAACCACCATCCCCAATGATAACAAGTTTGCAAAAGGCATCGAACACATCGGCCGAAATGGAATGTTCATCGTCCCCATAAAGATATTCAGCCAATACGGCGCAAACGTCTTTCACGTAACGGGGGCCGGTCGCTTCCATAACGGTGCGCGTGATGTTGTCCGGGTCACTATCAATCATACCGGCATCAATGAAGCGGGCGCAAAGTTCAACGGCCACGGTTTCGAGGTCAACGGGTGCCACCTTTGCGGCCGCAACCATTTTCAAATTTTCGTCAATCTTGAATTTCATAATATTGCCGGGTATCCGCCCGGTCGGGGTCTTGTGGCCCGGTTTCCCGGGCTGGGTTAATTTAATTTCTTGCGCGGTCTGCACATAGGGACGGACACATTGAATAACGACCAAGCGGGTAAACGGTTTCAACACCCATTTGTTTACTAAAACCCAAAATGCGGTTTTTTTGGATTTTGCCCGTGTGGTTATCCTTTATCGTAATGGTTGAATCTGTGCGGGCAATAACCGTATAACCCCAAACACATTCGTAATCGCAAATGCTTCTGCATTCGTAAACCTTGCCAATTTCAAAACGTACCATAACAAAAAATCTTTGCCCGGAACCCGCCGGGGCGGTGGTGTTGTATCCTCAACCCGGGTACAAAGATAGGTATTATTTTTAATTACCAAAATTTTTTTCATAATTTTTTATATTTTCTATTCATTTTCGTGGGGCCACGAAAATAGTGCGCCCTATTTGCCCCAATCTTATTTTTGACAGATTTTCGATTTAACGGCATTTCTCACAAAAGATGATAAGTTATACCACCCGGAACACAAAAGCCCGGAAAACGGCTTAAAATGGGCCATTCCGGGCAAAAAGGAATCCGGGCCGCATTTCACAACGCACCCCGGATTTAATAGTTTGTAGTGAACGAAAACTTAATCAATGGCAAAGATACAATAAAATCGGGATAAAACCAATTGTTATTTGTATTCAGCGTTGATGTGTTTATGGATTAGCGAATAAACCGCCGTTATGGCCTGTTTGTTTTCGTTGTATTCGTCTTTGGTGCAATCAGCCACGAAATTTTCGAATTGTCTGTACAGGGCTTGCAACTGTTCCAACGTCATTGTGTATCGGGTGCATCCGGTTTCGTCAATGATGCCGCGTTTGATTATGTCTTTACGGTCCGGCCGGGTTCCCATCTTGTAATGAATGAACGCCCGTTGTGCTAAATCCTTGGGCGCGTCGTCCGGGTGCAACAACAGGGAATAAGCGGATGCGAATTTGGCATTGGGTCGGGCGGATTTAATCGTTACCGTCACATAATCCCCCGGGCGCGTCATTTGGTTGGTTTCGACCTCAACAACGTAATGTTCGATTTTGTACGTTTCCATATCGCTTTTGAATTGTGGGGCCGGTTGCCCGGCCCCGGGGGTTAATTGTTGTTAATTAGGTTTTCGACCTGTTCAATTGTAAGGTACAACCAATTTCCGTTCTTTGCCAACGCGTGGGTCATTACGCCGAAAGCGGGTGTTTTCCATACAAAGTTTTCCGCGCCATTAATGTTGTGGTTAATGGGACCGTTCGCCATAAACAGATAACCAGACGTTCCGCGTTTTACATTCCCCTTGGTTGCGGCGGTGTATTCGATACGCAATGCGCGGGAACCCTTGGTTAATGTGTAATTGGTATAACAACCGTGGCGGTCAATTTCACATTCGAACCCGGCGTTTTTGGCTATTTCAACAATCGTTTTCATATCACTTTGGGATTGTGGCCCGGGTTGCCCCGGGCCGGGTTAATTACTTTGAAAGTTGTGCAATCCGGCGTTCGATTTCCGAATGGAAATACGGGGTTGAATTTTTGAGAATTTCGTAATTGGCAATCGTTTCTTCCTTTGTATAGGATTTCCGGCCAAACATTTTTTTGTACATTTTGGTCACTTGCGTTTTTTTGTAAGTGGCCATTGATTGCGTTTGATACATTGTTTTGTTCTTTACCGGGAACCGGCCCGGGCCGTCGGATTCATTCCCGAATCCAAGGGCAAAGATACAACCTTTTTTTTGAAATACCAAAACTTTTTCTTTAATTTTTTCACTTTTTTTGAAAAAAGTTGCATTTTGCCCGAAAGAATACGCCCGGAACGTGGTATATTTGCATCTGTAACCCTTAAAAGTATTGCATTATGCCAATTCGTCGTGTGCCGGGCGGCTACCAATGGGGCCAAACCGGCAAAGTTTATCCCACAAAAGCACAAGCCGAAGCACAGGCCCGCGCCGCATATGCGTCCGGATACAGGGAAAAGCCCACGCAAAGCAAAAAGAAATAAGGAATTGGCGATTTTCGCCAAATTTCCCTATCTTTGCACCGTCTTTTTACCAACGTATCGCCCTTTCGGTATTCAGACCGCCACCCCGGGAATCGTCCGGGGTGGTTTTTTATCTGTTGTGGGGATTTCGCGCCCGGATTTGGGCGGCCAATTCCGGCCGATTCTTGCACATATAATCGTAAACGTACAATTCCCCATAAAAGCCGGTTTCCAATTGGTAACGGGCCAGCGTTTCCGGGTCCAATTCGATGCAAGATACGTACATTTCTTTCCGAACGTCCCGGTGTAATGCCCGTTCAAACGTTGGGTCAATGTATTTATCCCCAATCTTGACAAACGCGTGTTCAATCGGTAACAGGCCGTAACAATACGCGTAACCCTCAACGTATTTTGTCGGTAAATCAAAATCCAATATGAAATACCATTGTTCGATTATCTGTATTAAATCAGCGGCGTTCTTGTAACACATTTTTTGTTGTGTCTTGTAACCGGCGATTTTGAACAGGAAATGCAATTGTTCCGGCGTGAATACGTCCCGCATCGGCACACATTCAACCGGCCGTGCATCTTTGGCCTGTTGGTCGAACCACGCCTTTTGTTCCGGGTTCCAATCCAAGGATGCCCGGGCGCGTAATTCTTCGATGATTAGGTTTGTTTCCATCTTATTGCAAATTTGGTGTTGTTTTTTCGCCGCCGCAAGATTCGGCCAATTGTATGGCCATTGCTTCGTTTTCCGGGTCCTTTGGCACAACTATTTGGGCAATCTTGCCAAAGCAATCAAACAGATGGTAAACGGGCCGCAACGGGTGCATTAATTCATAATGGAATATTTCCGGGCCGTATTCGTTTTCGAACTCAAATGCCAATACCCGGCAATCTTCCAATCGCTTGCCGTATTGGGCAAGGATTTCCCGGTATTGGTCTTTTCGGGGTAGTGTTTTTTTTGCCATATTACTTTTGAATTTCTATTGTGCGCACAAATTCCCAAAACAGGATTCCAAACCCGATTGTTAACGAATATGCATCCGCATACGGGCAAAATGAAATTCGCAAACAGGGAATAATAAAAAACAATCGGTTTCCACCATCTTTGAAACCGCCAAACACAAAACGTTTCGTGTAAACAATTTTCAATAATCTTTTCATCGTATCGCTATATAATAAATTGTTTTTCAATAATTGGCGTGGCGGGATATGTTTGCCGATAATAAATAACAACCCCAACGGATTCCGGAAAAATAAGAACGTTATTATAGAAAAAACCATTGTTCTTTACATTTTCGGCGATTGTTTTCATTTCGTTTTCATCTTTTGCGAAACCATCGCAAATATGATAATGGATTTCCCGGTTTCCGTTTTTCTTTATTCCCCAAATAGAATATACTTTTTCCATATTTCGTTATTTACGTTGGCCGGTTTCCCGGCCCGGGTTAACTTATTTCATTTGGGAACGGATATATGAATACAAATCCCGCCTATCAACGCCCGTTCCGGCACAATCAAAACAAATGCCTTTACATACGTGCGCAAATGCCGGGATAACGCCTTTGCCGTTGCATTTTGCACACCTACAAACACCGGCGCGGATTGAATCGAACCCGGAACGGTTGATTTCCATAATACGGGCAATCCTCGTGGAAAGTTGGGTAATATCAATGGAACGGTAAACAATGGGTTCAATACCCGTTTCGCCCCACATACGCCATTGACGGTTTTTCGGCATCCAATGCCCAACATACCATTTACCAAACATTTGGAATTTATACCCAGTTCCGTGGCGTTTGCCATCATTACCCGTGTACATATAGCGGGAACCCGAATTAACTTGTTCAGCCGGAATAAAGACAATTTCCAACAAGCCGGAATCAATCAGCGTGTTAATGGAACGGATAATGTAATTGCGGTTATCGCCCGTGTTGGCATAACCGGCGGCGTTCAACATTTCGATAATATGGTTTTTCATAACAGTAAGAATTAAGCAACGTAAAAACTAATTTTCAGTCCCCGGCGCAACTTGCACACAACTTTATCGTCCATCGTCGCAAAGGCACGGTCCAAAAGACGGTTGGTTAATTCAATGTCGTTAACCATCTTGATAAGGCCGGAAACGCCCACAAGCGTATTAACCTTTTTGCCATCGAACAGGCCCGAAACCTTGATTTTGTAATTGCCGTTGATTTCGCGGGTGGTGTATTTTAACGTTGCCATAACTGTTTGTTCTTTTCCCGGAACCCGCCGGGTCGGTTGGAATCATTATCGCTTCCGGGTACAAAGGTAGTAATTAAATTTTAATTTCCAAAACTTTTTTTATAAATTTTTACATTTTGAGCAAAAAAAGTAATTTTTTGCTGAATTTTCGATTTAAGACACTTTTTCCGTCCGGATGATAAGTTATACCACCCAATGGGCGAAAGTGTCTAAAATGGGCCTTAAAATGCGAAATCGGCGGATGGCACAAAAAAACGGGGACATTTCACAACGTCCCCGGGAAAAACTAAAAAACTAAACTCTTATATGTATATATGGCTTCGCTACAAAGATAGTCATTTTTCAATTATTATGTGTTCCAATCCAATTATTGAATTATGCGGCGATTTTGAAACGCAATCCAATCGGCGGTTCTTTACTTTGTTGGTCCGCCACAGAAACCCAAGAAACCGTTTGTATTGGACCGTTTCGACCAAATACAGGGAATCACGATGTTCTAAAATTCCGGTAAATTCTTCGGCGGTTAAAAGCCCGTTAAAATCATACCATATATCGCCGCAATGGACGGATACGGCCGGAACCCTTATCGAATCCCGGATGATAACCACAGTATCCCGGGGAACGGCCCGCAAATCAATTATCGTTTGGGATTGCGTTTTATTCACGGCGGCCAAATCCCGGTTGCGGGTTTTCAACTGTTTTATCAATGCGGCATCCTCTGCCCGGAAACGTTCGTATTCCTGTATGGTCAATTCAAGCGATTGCACCCGGGCCGCATTCAAGGAATCCCAGACCCGGTATTGTTCCACATCTGATAACAATGTGGCCGTATTTCCCTTGTATCGGTCACGTTCGCCGGTCAACGTTTCGATTCGTTTGTGTTGAAACCAAACCAAACAAAGGATTGCGACCAATGCGGCCGCAATCCCGATTTCGATTTTAGTACGAACGCCCATTATCCGCCGATGTTTGTTTTATCGGTCGAATTGTAGGCCCAACCGCTTTCGGTGTGGTCGTACGAAACGGTTTCAACCGTTGACGCATCGGTGTACGTCAAGCACAAACCGCCGTTTTCGGCATCTTTGTACGAAACGACGTACAGATGTTTCGCGGTTCCGGTTTTCTTTGCAACCTTTGCGCCGATTTCCAACGCGTCAAGTTGTGCGCCGGTCAACGCCGTAATGTCGTCAACCTCAATGGGCGCGGCGGCGGCCGCAAGTGCTGAAAGGATGGGGGACAATGCGCCACCAATGTCAATTTGGTTGCCCTGTCCGGCGATTTTTTCGTTAATCAACGATACGATTTGTTCTTTGTTCATAAGGTGATAGAAGTTAATGGTTTACGGTTACAAAGATATTAAATTTTTCTACGCCCTACACAAATTGCAATTATTCGTAATGGTGTTTTGTGTGTTCGGGATTATCCCAAACCAAATGTTTTCCTTTATTGGCGGGTATTTGGCCCTTATGGATTCTTGCGTTTGTTTCACGGCACAAATTAGATTGGGCTTTACCAAACATTCCATTTTCACAACCAAACCGACGTGTTTTTTGCCCGAAATCTTCCGGCATTTTCTTTCCCCGATTCCACGCACGAACACCACGCGCATACAAACGCGGTTTCCCTTTTTGTGCCAAAGAAATTTTTTCCTTTTCTTCTGCCGTATGCTTTAATCCCTTGTGGGATTCCGACATTTTACGCCGGGTTTCTTCCTGTTGTTCCGCCGTGCGAACATTAAACATATTTCCACCATCGCCGCCCACAGTCATATTATACCCGTTTGGCATTGTTGTATTGAAATGTTCAATGTAATATCGTTCGCGTTCGTCCAATTCCGATTCGTCGCAAAGTTCAAGTATTTCGAAATCAAAGTTTTGTTCGCCGTATTTCCTCAACGCATTATGAAAATATGTCGTATCGCCATTTTTCGTTTTCCTTAAATGGCCATTTTTCCGTTGTTCAATATTGGTTGATTTCCCAATATAAGATTTTCCGTTAATGCGGTTCGTGTATCTGTAAATCCCAATCATACGGCAAAGTTATTGTTTTTTCTTTGCCACACAAACGGCCATCGGAAATTCGTTGCGTACAGAAAAACACGGGCAATCCTTTATCCATTCGTACCGGTTAACAACCCCGTTCCCGTCTTTATCCGGGCTTGCATCCCGGTGGCCGATAACCTCAATAATGGGATATTCCATTATAAGGTCCATAACCAATTTGTGCATCGCCAATTTTTGGGCATCCGTCCGGGTGTCTTTCGGGATGGATTTACCCCGGGCATCCTTTTTCGCCACGATGTTCCCGTATTTATCCCGCGTGGCTTCAAGGCCGCCAATATAACATATGCCAATGGAATGTTGGTTGTACGATTTCCCGGATACGCCCGCCGTATTGCAATGCGCCCCGTCCATCGTCAAAGGGCGGCCCACCTCAACCGTCCCGTCCAAATCAATTACGTAATTGTAACCAATCATCTTCCATCCCTTTTTCTTGTGGTAACGGTCAATATCAGCCGCACGAACATCAAGGCCGGCCGGGGTCGCCGAACAATGAATTACAATTGCATCAATGTTTTCTTTTTTCATTCTTCGTTATCGCTTTTTTCGCCATCCAAATCGTGTATTTCAACCGTCGTATCGCCGTGGGTTAATTTAACGCCCAATCCCTCGCGGATTGCTTCGCGTAATTCGAACAGGGATGCGAATGCAAACATAAAGCCCGCGCCCTTGAATATGGATGCGTCAATTACACCTTTCGGGGGAATGAATAACGAAACCACAAACATCCCAATCGTCATTGCAAGGCACACCCACAACGCAATCGTCGTGGATGTGCTTACTTTTTTCGTCATTGCCCGAAATTCACGGACTGATTGGTGGATACTCATTTGGGAATAGCCGCAAATTGGTTTATTGATTCTATCTTTACATACGCTTCCGAAACAATCGAACCGATGCGTTTACTTAACAAAGCGTATCCGGCTTCGGGAATCAATCTTACCCAACCGGGTTTCCAAAGTTTTACTTTTATATGTTCCATATCCGATTTGTTTTATGGTTGCACGGGTTCGGTAACGACACAATCGTAATCGTCATTGGTGGCATTGTAGGTCAAGGAATACGAACCGATAATGCCCGCATTTACGAACGCTTGCAAGATGTGGTCCATTGATTCCTTTTTGATGTAGTTTACCCCCAAACGGCGCAAGATATCCACGGCGTTCATCGGGTATTGCACATCGAAGAAAATCGGCGCGGAAACGTTGTCGGCGGTATCGGCGGGCAACCTTTCTTCCGTTCCAAAATCATCTTCGGAATAGTTCATATTTATCGGTTCGTCCAATACGTACACTTCCGGGGTGGCAAGTTCGTAATTCAACATTACGCCATCCATCGCGGCTTTGAAGGCGGTGGCATCTGAATCGGTGTAGGCGGAATCACGGATACTTATGCAATTTCCGGGGTTTGTCGTACTCGGTTCCATAATTGTCTTATCTACCATTGCATTATATGGCCCCCTATTGGCTATTGCATATTGTGAGCAGATAAGATTAGAAGCGCCTGTGCCCGAAATTAACCGCTTTGTGGATATTGCGGCGGTAAATACATCATTTGTACCCACCGTTTGCTTCGAATAAATTAATGTCCCCAAATCCACCTGTGCAACGCGCTTTTCAACCTTTGTAAGCATACCATTTTCGACGATGCCAACAAAGCGTGCGTCGCCCGCGCTCATCCACCCGTCCGGGGCAATCACGACGCTTTCGCCCTCGCCGTTCAACTTGCCCGTCATTGTGGTAAGCGGCAGATTTATTGTGCGCTCCCAATAGGGTTCGTATTCGCCGTTGCGGTAGCCGGACCAAGTTAGGCAAATACAGGTTTCAGAATCGCCGCCGATAACGGTTATATCCTGTTTGGAACTCACGGCGAAAAATCCGCCCGCATTGGGTGTTATGGCGTTTCCGTCCTCATCCGTTATGGATGTGTAATTGCCGATGATTTGGTAACAGTTTACCCCATTGGTAAGGTCTGCAACACCTGTTGCACCGGGCAAATGCGCCTTGCCTGTTTCCGGATTGAACAAATTGCGTCCTACGGTCTTGATGCCGATGGCCGTGGTGTTCTTTATTGCGCCGGGATTATGGGCATAATATGGCAGATAATACAGGGCTTCAAATTCTTCCACCGTTGCGGGTTCCTTGCCCTGTCCGAACATCAAGGTAAGGTCGATAATTCGTGCGGAATCTTTGACAATTTGGTATGTACCTTGATTATTGGAATAGATTTGAACCAAATTGGCCGAACCAATAACGGATGCCGTTATAAAACTGTAACACCATTTATATTCTGTCGTCGAAACGACATCCCCATTTGTTTGTGCAACTGTTCCCCCAGGGAAATAGTTAATGAATTGAACTTTTGAAGCAGTTACGCATTTCACGAGAACCATCGCCAAATACTTACGATTGGCAATGATATTAGTGCCGAAATTCTTTATTACCGTGCGACTATTTGCTCCCGTTGGGGTAATGGTCACAATTCCGGCGGCTTCCTCATAATCTTCGTTGGAAAATTGCACATCTGTCAAAGCATTTACCAACTGGTTCCACACGATGGAATTGCCGTACAACTTTTTGATTTGCGCCGTGCCACTACCCACATCAGCCGTTCCGCCCGTGGTGCGGAATGTAAACAGGGCCGGAACATAACCACGACCAACAAGGTTTTCAGCCGCACCGGCAATCAGCGAAGAATAATACCCATCAATACGGGCATAATTCAACAGAATTTCCGTCATTGCGGCCTGTGAAATCACTTTGGTTGTGCCATCCCCCAATGAATCCACAATGTCGGAAACCAACAACGCATTTTGAACGCGCAATTTGTCCGCATCGGTATAATCGTTGGTCGAAAGGCCCTTGCCCGCCACCTTGTCAACCTTTTTTAACAATTCGGTTGCGATGTATTGATTGTTCGGCACATTCAACAGGATTGCAGACCACGCGGATGAATACAAGAAAATTGCGATTTTGGAACCATCCAATTCAATGGGCGGCGTTACGAAATTTGAATACGTACCGGAATCAATCGCAATGTACATTACCCGGGCATCGGTGGGGGCCGGGTTTGTTTCCGGCTTTGCTTCGCCCATAAACTGATAACCCATACCCAATGCGTCAATCATTGCAATAAGGGCCTGTTGCAAAATATTGCCGGTTATTTCTTCGTTGCCGTTCTGTTTGATAACGGCGCGGATTGAATCTTTCAATTGTTGGTTATTTGCCATAATTCTTAATTATTGAAATCGTTATTGAAATCGTTGTTATAATCGCCCAATGTTTCCGTCATATATCCACGGCCGATTTTCTTTGCAACCGTTGCCGTGTCAAACTCAACATCCACGGCGGCAACATCGCCATTGTTTTCCCACGTCGGGGTTAACAAGAAAGAATCAACCTTGTAACGTTCGCCGTGATATTCGATGTTGATGTAATCAGACATTCGGATAAATCGCATTACGTCCAACAGGTATTCGGATGCAAGGAACGAAAAGCGGTATCTTTTTTCGGAAATCTGTTTGATGGGGAAAAAGTAACCATCCCGGGTTTCGCCCTCTTCTTCAAACACATATTCCGGTTTGGCAATATCGGCTTGCAGATATACCACGTTTTTGAAATTTGGATTGCGATATACAATTGCCCCGGCATCCATTATGAAATCTTCCCGGTCAAACCATTCAATTTTCAAATATGGTTCAATGTCGTTTACGACCGTGAATATTTCCGAATACCACGTATTATAACGGTCGTGAATCCGCAAATAATATTGGCCATCGTTCAGTTGCTGAAATACCGGGAAATTACTTGGAAATACGATTACATCGAATCCGTCAAGACCTTTAACCGTCAATCCGGCCGCAACCAATTCATTAATGCAATTTGCAATTAGATTATCCTTACTATCATAGATTTCCGCAACAAATATTCCATCGGGGGGTGCGTTTACGGATGCGGCATAACCGGAAAATTCGGAAATTTCATTGTTATATGTCAGAATATCCACCGATTCGGTTCCGGCCGGCAAATCCCAATAACCGGTAAATGTTCCGGATATAATCGGCCGATACGTGGCCAATACGTTGCGTTCTTCGTCAAACGCAACCATCATCGTGGCATTTTCCACGTCAATGGGTGCGGCGGGAATGTTATACAGATATATCCGGGAAAATCCCGAAAGACCGTCATACGCGGTTGTTCCGGTTCCATTCTTGTATCCTTGCAGACCTGTTGTTAATGGAACCTCTCTACTATAAAAAGCCCCGGATAAATCTTCCACACGTATGGGGTCCCGCATAATTTGAAATGGCAAAATGGAACGCCCCGGCGAAAACAACGGATACACGCGGTTGAATACCCACCATTTGCGGGCATTCTGTTGGTCCAACGATGTGTACCACGGCAATACGGACAAATTATTATTCGGTATCATATATCAACGTTGTTTTTGTGCTTCGACTTGACAAATTTACGGACATTTTTTGAATTACGCCGTTTCCCAATTCAGTTTTAATTAATTCGGTTAAATCCGGTTCCACCAATATGGGGAATTTTATGCTTTGACGCTTCAATTTTTTTATCCCGTAAACCGTCTGTGGAACGCCATTTATTTCCACATTCGGCGCGGGCATATCGTACATATAATAACGTTGCAAAAACATAAAGGAAACCCACCCATTTTGCAAAGTATATTCAGCGTTGTTAATTGTGAAATCCACATATGGCAACACATAATCGCCACTTGAATAATCAGCCGCGAGCAAAACGAAACCATCTTTGGAAATTTCCCCGGGATTCAACAAAATATAATCCACATCGGATGTGAAATTGGCAATGCTGATTTGTTCGATTTTTTCCGGATTGACATATTTTGAAAGAATATCAATCGGGTATCCATCGAACAATTCCGTAACATCATCCATCCACCCAAATTCGTAACGGGCGGCCATATCCGGTTTATCGAACTGATATTGATTCCGGGCAAAGGCCCACGGCTTGCCGCTTCGCGTTAATAGTTCCGTTGTTAAATCAATTCCCACGGTCGGGGAACCATCATATGAACCCCCATTGCGGAAATATGAAATATGTTCAATGTGGAATCGGTTGTTACCATCAATAAACCAATAACAACGGAAGCAATCGCGCAACATATCCAATATCTGTTTCAACGTAATTGGGGCCTTTTCGGCGGGCCGGTCGTAACCCGATGAAATAAGATTGGATTTCGGCAAAAAGAACAAGGATTGACGCACCCCGGTTATCGGGTTAACATCAAACAAGAATTTGGAATGGTTAGTATTTCCCCTAAAAGAAATATCCGGGGCAATTTGGGCCAATAGAACCCGAATGGCTGACCATATCGGTATGGCATTCTTTATCGTATATTCTTTTCTGTATTGGCGTTCAATCAACCAATCCATCAAGGAAAATTCAAACCAATAGGATATGCGCCCCCATCCAGCGCGGGCTATCGGGTAAAATTCCGGATTAGATAAAGATTCGGGTTCTTGATAATATTGCCCGGGCTGATACAATCCCCATTTAGTGGGTTCATCTGAAAGTTCATCAGAAAACCAAATTGATTGCGGCGCATAATATCCCGTTACCCGATGATAATTGCGGTTGTTATCCACTATATCATTGGCGGGTATATCATACGTGCCATCTTCCACATCCGTTATATAACGGGCGAAAATACTAACATCGTGGATATTCAATTTAACGGTTCCCGTTGCACCCGAACCGGTGGCGGGGTTCAAGGTTAATTCAACCGGATATGTTTGCGCCGGCTGATTAAGAAAAGTAACGTTCCATAATATGTTATTATTCGAATCAACAATGGAAAAACTTTCCGCCGAACCCGTGGATGAAGCGTTGTATGAATGCCGGAAGATATACGAACCACTTGTAAATTCTTGATAGCCCATACCCGACCACGGTTCCCCCAAAAAGGCATCGGGAATTACAGGCGTTCCCGTCTGTTCAACATCAATTATTCGGGCCGTCTTATTCTTGGAAAAACGATATGTGTTTTGCAATTCCGATTCATTGGTAACGGCCCGGCATTCCTGTTCCCACCACATCCCGGACAGGAAACAACCGATTGTGGTTTGCCCCGGGACGTAAACTTGTATCATTGGCCTTTTATCCATCTGAATGGATTGCAGATTGGGGGCCAAATCAATCAAATTAAATTCCTTTTCCAATCCGGCCAATACGGCATTATATCGGTCTTTCAATTCCGGGGTAACAATGGCCGTTTCATCATTAAATTGGCAATCAGTTTTCCAAAATTCGCCCGTCCAATACACCAACCACGATTTTCCATTGTTGTACGAAATAGAAATAACCAAATCAAATTGCGTATCAAACGGCTTGTTGCGGATAAACGCATAATCATCCCTTTGGAACGTCAATTTGCCCGAAAGTTTACCCCGGTAATATTGTTCATTTTGTTGCAATTCGTAATCAATTGCAACATCGTCACGATATACCGGGAACGCTTGCCGTGTATCCTGTCCGGCGGACAACTGAAATTTATAAATCGGATTCATATTAATTCGTTATCTTACGGGTAAGATTCTTATAATGGATAATCGTATTGCCTTGCCCATCCACGTATTGGGAACGGTCCCCCTGTTGACGTATTGCGGCAACATCCTTTTCAAGCCCGGAAACGTCCGTTTTCCCGCCGCCAATCATTTGAACGGCATAACCGGCCATTGCGGCATTTGCACGTTGGTAACGGTCTGCAAATGTGCCATTATTCAGCGAATTAATAACATCCGGGATAACGTCACGATACCGGCGGGAATTACGCTTGTTGATAATGGCAAAAAATTCGCCCCCCTCTGCCCGGCGGCGTTTGCCCGTCCGGGTTACGCCCAAATCAATGTCGTGGCCGCTTGCGTGGCTTCCACCCTGTAACAATTCAACCGTACCCTCGCCATATTGTTCGCTTTGTTGGGTAACTTGGAACGCCTTGATTTTTGCGGCCGTAAACGCACCCCACATCGAAGCCGTTGCCAAAGATGCCGCAACGATACCGGCGGCCCCCAACCCCGTGAACGCTTTCCAAATATTGGCCGTTGCCGTTACAAGGCTTGAAGCCTGTTGCACGGAATCCAATGCCAATTGTAATTTATTGGCCTGTTCCTGTTGCCTTTTGGCCTTTTCTTGATTCTTTTTCGCCAAATCCAATTCCTTTTGCGCGGTTTCAACCTCATTGGCATAACCGGCGGCACGGGCTTCAATTTCAGCATCCAAAGCCTTTTGCGCGGCATCCACTTGCGCATTGGCCGCGTTGGTGGCCGCTTCCGCCGCCGCATTCCACGAATCAATCAGCGAACCGATGGAATCTTTCATTGAACTAAACGCTTCGTTTAATGCGCTTTGTTGCCCGGAATCAAGACCGATGCCCAACAATTCATAAATGTTGTCGTATGGCATCCGGGCGGCTTCCTGTTGAATTGCGGCAATCGTATTTACAATCGCTTGCCGTTCCTGTTCTGTCATTTTGACAGATGCCGCCGCATCCAATTCCAATATCTTTTCCAACCGGGCCTTTTCTTGCGCCAATTGGAATTGTGTCTTTTGGCGTTCATTACGGGCCATCAATGCAAATTCGGATGCCGCCAATTCCTGTTCAGCATCCAACAGGGCCAAAGCCCGTTTCTTCGTTAATTCGGTTGTTTGGCGCATTATTTCGGCATCCCATTTGGCAATTATATCCGCTTCGCTTTGCCTTACATTTTCCGCCTTTTGGGCATTTTCGGCCAATTCAATATCGCGTTGCTTTTTCAGCAACTCAACCGTCAACGCAATTTCTTCTTCGGAACCCTCTTTAACGGCCGCCAAACGCAATTGTATCCGGTCCGCTTCCGCGTTCATTTGGTCAATGGCAATTTCATTGTTCAATTTTGCCAAATCCTTGCGATATTGTTCCCCAAGCAACAATAATTGGGCATACATTTCTTCCCTTTGTTGCGTGGTCAAATCGCGTTCGGTTTCCAATTCGCGGGTTAAATCCTCAATCTGCCGTTCATACGATATGCGCAATTCTTCCCGTTGCTTTTCCGCACCATCAGCCATAAGGGCAATCCGCATATCCTCGGTTTCCCGAACCGTTGCTAAATCAATTGCCACATATTTGTTTTTCAAATCTTCCAAATCGCGTTGGTATTTTTCTTCCAAATACAACAATTCTTCGTTAAGGGCTTCCCGTGCCTTTTTCGACAAATTGCGTTCGGTCTTTAACCGGTTCCGTATATCCTCAATTCGGCGTTCTGATGCTACCCGTAACATTTCATATTCACGGGTATATGAATCGGCGATAAGGGCCAATCTTGCATCTTCTGCCGCACGTATCGCATCCAATTCGGCTTTTTTCCTTTGTTGCGCCGCATTGCGGCCGGATGCCCGGCGTTGGGCAAGTTGTACCGCACGTTCGGTTTCAATCGTCGCTTCTTCTGTGGCGAGGTCAACACCGATTTGAACTTTGCGGCCGTAATTGTCAATCTGTCCTTGAATGTCATTAATGGCTTTGTCAATCTTGACATTTTCCAATGTGCCGTTCATATCCACATCCACAATAAGATGATGCTTCCCGGCGGCTTGCGCATTCTGCAACATCAACAATGTGCGTTGCAAATATTCTAAACTTGCCCGATTTTCATCAAGATTGTGGATTTCATCGTAATACAGTTCGGATAATTTCTTGTGGGCTTTTACCTTTTCTTCATATATGGCATCTTCCAATGCCTGTATTTCCTTTGTGCTTGCGTTACGGGCTTTGGCAATTTCCAATTCGTTTTGCAAAGCCTGTATATTTTCGTTGTTTTGACGCGTACGGGCCTTTGCGGATTGTTCCATATAATCAAGTTGCGCGGCGGTCGCTTTGTTCAAATTTTCCTGTGCTTTTGCCGCCTTATTGGCCCCGGTCGAGAATGCGACCAAAGCCCCCACAACGGAAATCAAGGCCATTGCCAAAAGCACATACGGATTGGCCTTTGCCACGGCGTTGAAAATCCTTTGTGCAACCGTTGCGGCGGTTGTTACCACAATGTTTTTCTTCTTTGTGGCCGCATCCAATTGTTCGGCCTTTGTTGCGGCCCTTGTTTGAAGAATGCGAATCCCCGTCATTAGGTTGGATTCCTTTTGCAACTGATTTTGTATAACGGTCAAGCCCGAAAGAACGGCAATTGATGCGCCCAATTTGCGTTGCGTTTCGGCGGCTTCTTCTGATTTTTCCCCGGTAACAGACATTAAACCGGTATAAACGGCCATTCCGCCGGATGCAACAGTAGCCGCACCCATAACCGCATCCAATTGTTGCGTATCTGATGCCATCGCCTTTGTTTCGCGTTGCGCATCCATCATCGCATCTTTCAATTGACCGGCACGCACGGCCATATTGCGGTATTCTTCGGAATTTTGTTCGCCTTGCGTTTTCATATACGCCATTTGTTGCGTTAATGAAATCAGTTCGGCGCGTAATCCTTTGGCCGCATCGGCATAATTTCCGACGTTCAATTGATGTTTGCCGGTTGCTTCCTGTAACCGTTTCATTTTTTCGTACAGGGCGGCGGATTCCTGTTCCAATGCCCGGCCCGCTTCCGTCCCTTGACGTTCGGCGGCGGACATTTCGTTTAACCGAATCTTATTCAATCGGTATTGGGCGGACAACCTGTTATAACTACCCTCCGCCGATGTATTGATTTGGGTAATCAGTTTGTCAATTTGGGCGGATTCCTTTTTGGCGGCGGTCGCTTCCGCAAACGCTTGCGTTGCTTTCCATTGGGCGGATGTAACATCCCGATATTCGGCAACCAACTTTTCAGATTGTTCCGTTACCAATTGGATGGCCTTGCGTTGGTCCTCACTTGCGCCCGAAACGCCCTGTATGCCTTTGGCCATTTCGGCGGCCGCGCCCTGTATCTTGGATTTCGCACCGTCGTATTTGGTAATCAGTTCGTCCAACTGTTCAATCAACTTGGTAATTGAATCGTCGGGCGTAATCAAATCGCGGTAATAAATTGGGTTCGGATTGTCCATAACTTATTTTTGTTAAAAATACCGAATTTCGGCGTTTCTCTTTTGGGATGATAAATTATATGTCTTTGTGCCTTATCGTCCAAATTTGCCCCGTTTTTGGGCCTTTTCGGCTTTCTTCGCCCGTTCCTGTACAAAATCGAATGCGTTGTAAAATTCCAATACGGAATATTCCTTTGGTTTGACGTGCAATTGTTCAGACAGGACCAAACACAAATTTTCAAATTGGCGGTCAAACTGAATTTCCACGCTATCCGAACCGGCAAAGCATTTCGGGTTGGAATACGTCATTAATGCCGTTGTCAACTTTTCGATTTCCGGCGTTGTGTCCGGGGCTTCTTTTCCGGCAATTATGTTTTCCAAAACGGCAATGGTCCGTTTCTTCAACAAATCGTAATATTCTTTTATTTCCGAATCGGCAAACAGGCCCGGGAAATACAACATCAGTTCCCCGTCAATTTTTTTTTTGACCGCTTCCAATTGGGCGGTCAATTCCTTTTCCGGGGAATCGCTTAACGCTTCCGTAATCCTTGCCAATGCGTCATCGGAAAAATCCTTGCATTCCACCCCGTCCAACTTTGTTACCAATGCGGCAAACGCCCGGTGTTTGGGGTTAATCCCGGATTGAATCAGATAAACCGATTGGCGCAAATTTTCCAATTCCTGTTGCGCCTTTTCCGGCTTGCCATCCATAAGGAACCGGCGCGTTTTCTCAATCCTTTGGTCGAATGCGGTTATATCCGCACCCACACCGGCATCAATCAACAACAACTTTTGGTATTTGTGAAATCGTACAATGGGCAATTCATCTATTGCATCGTACATTTCGACCGTATGTTTTCCAATCTTGACCGTTACCATAATTCACGCGCTATAACTGTTGAACAAACAGGCACGACCAACAACCACCATTGGCCCGTTGCCACGCACAAAGTTAACGAAATAACCACGGAAACCCACCACGAACAACAGAATTTACAATTAAACAACTTTTCGAAAAAGGCATTTGGCGCGTGAACTTGCAACCACTCAATGATTCCCCATTTCGAAGCAAGCCCCAACAGGAACGCGGCCGCCAATGCAACGACCGCCACCCAACAAATGAAATCCACGATTACCATACGAAAAGCCAAACCCCAAGACCAAAAACAATGTATTGCCATTCCGGGCGGTCGCACGGGTTATTCAAATCCGGGTCCCCTGTCTGTTCCCGCTTATATCCGATGTTGTACAAAAAGTTATGGGAAATCCATTCCATTTTCAACGAGAACATCGAACAGCGAAAAACAATCGTTTCCCCGGGATGGGCATTTTCCTTAACCTTTTTCAATTCCTTGCGCATATTCCATTTGTGGATTTTATACCCCTTGACAATATGCAAATTGTCAAGGCTTAATGTGTATTCCATCATTCAAAGCATAATTCGTTAAATTCCAACAGGCCATCAAAGCGGAAACCGGCATAAGGATGCATCAAAAATTGGTTGTCGATTTCCGAAATGTTATAACCACGATATATGTTTTCGGCCCGTTCATATATCCTGTTTATCGCAATGCGCCCATCGTGTAAATGCCACCCGGCCCGGCCGTTCAGCACACGCAAGATTTGGGCTTTCAGATATTCCGTATTCCGGTTTTCGGCTTCCCCATAAACCCGGGTTAAATCAAACCAAAAGATAAGGCCAAACGGGGCTTTGATTTGTCGCGCCCACGGCCCGGCATCAATCGTTTGGGGGTCCTCAATTTCAAAAAAAGAGAAATTCCCAATCTTGGAATCCGGGGATGTTTCAATGTAATCGTTTTCCCCGTGTCCGTTCCAACCGCCGCAATAGACATTCGGCGTTATAAACTTTTTGCCGTTTAACATTTTGGTAAGACGTTGCGCCCGTCCAAAGGCCACATCCAACCACGATATATTTTCAATAAGCCCGTTTTGGATTTCGCCAATTATGCGGTCCAACATAACCGGGTTTTTGATTATTGGTGCATTAGACATACAAACGTGATTTTATTTCGTTTAACAATTCATCGTATGCGCCGCGTTCGATGAAAATAACCATCCAATTGGCCATCATCAAACCGAACGTGCCGATGCCATATTTTGCGACGATGCCTTTGGCGTATCCCGTTTGACCGACAACGGCCACGGCATCCCCGCCGAACTCAACGCCCAATTCGGAATGGAACCGGCCATTTATGTACAGGTTGGGCGCATCCGGGTTACGATTGGCCGAATACGGGTAACTGATTCCGTCTTTCTTCCACGCGGCATAACGGCCGGCGGATTCAACAGAATGGAAAAAGCCGGATGGTTTCAAATCCTCTGAATAATACGGGCGAATGTCTTGCCCGTTGGATGCAAGGCCCGCAAACAATTGTTGCCGTTGCAATTCCATTATATCCCCGGGATGCCTTACGACCACATCACGAATCAATCCGCCGGTTTTCATCCCGTCGGAAACATCGGCAACCCGTGAACGCAAATCGTTTAATATTCCCATATCCGTTTATTGGCCATTTTGGGGCGATTTGCGGGCATTTCGCCAAAAAGACATATAATTTATCATCTTTCGGCAAAAAGCCCGTTATTCGCCATTTCTTGCAAAATTAAGTTCGAACTAAACCGTGCGATATTTCACGCCGTGGTTGTTGCATTGCAAACATATCCGGTCCAATCCCCGGGTATCAAGCGACAACGCCTTGAATGCCTGTTTGAGTTCGTAACCCAATCCGGATGCCCGGCCCGTGGGTGCGCCATCAAGTTCATACAACAATTCGTCACGCGTAACGTTCACTTGATTGCGGTTTACACGCACATCCGGGTTCATCGCAATTGTCCTCAACACATTGGCGGCAACCTGTTTTTGGATAACCGTTGCAAATATTTGGCGTTGGGAAATAATGAAATCGGTTAAATCGCAACCAACAGATATTTCCACGTTCATCCCGTAATTCATCGTATTTGTGTATCCGATTTGCCCAATATCGAACATTTCCGGGTATTCGGCAAAATCGGCCGGTGCGTGAATGCCAAACGGCGATACCTGTAAATATTTTGTCATTTGCCGCCACGATTCAATCGAACCACCAAGGCACGTTTGGCACGGTTCAACGGACCAATCCTTGGAAACATTCAACGCTTGCATCCCGGCGGGCAATTCGTTTTGGTTGTAACAAAGGAACCACGCACCACCGGCATCGTTACCGTCCCCGTCTGTTCCGGGAATGTAGGGCAAATAAATCGGTTCGGCCGGGGTAAACCATTGGAATCCGCCTTTGGTGTTCGTAAACGCCAAATCAATTACTTTCATTGGCGCAATTTGCGATGAATGGAACAGATACAAACGAACCGTACCGGTTCCGCCTACCATCTGCAAACCAATACGTTCAATCTTTGTGGTAACGCCCATTGACCGAACCGGCACAATTTCGAATCCGACAATTTTTCCGGTGGGGTCTATCGTTGCGGCCAATCGTGCGGCCCCGTCGAAGAATGTGCGACGTTCCAAAAGATTGCGCGTTTCTTTCTGCAATTGCTTTTCTTGGATGAACTGTTGAACCGCCGTATTAATCCCGTTGATGGTAAGTTGTCGCACGAAATCGGAAGCCATATTGTACACGACCCACGCGCCGGCCAATTCCGAACCGAAATCGTTGTTGAAATCCTTGTTGAAATCGTTAGCGTGTGGGGGAATCCCGGTATTGTCATAATTGGCAATCCACACAATTCCATCGTGCGTTACCTTTGCGCCCTTTTTGTACGTTATTATCTGATTCCACGCGGGATAACTATACAAATAATCATCCGGCATTATTGCACGGATGTTTGCCAATGTGCAAAGCGGGTGCGCACCTTGGAATGTCAATCCGCTTTCTGATTGACACAACGCATTGTCAATTTGATATTGCGGGTTGTAATCCTGTTGCCATCCCACAACAGGCAACAATGCGGTTTGAATATCTTGCAATCGTATCATCGTCGAAATCTTTTGAAATGAAAAACGGGGACGGGGTTTTGTTACCCGTCCCCGCGAAATAGTGGTTTGGTTGTGCCTATTCGACCGCCTGTGTGTACACGGGGTTCTCCTGTCCGTTTACCACCTCAACGGGGGCAGCGAAAGGATTGGCCGTACCGGGCGTTGCGATTTCCACCTTAATGATGGGGTTGGCAACAGTTTCGGGGTCGGAATTGTATGCCACCAAGAAAGCGACGTCAACCGAGAACCCAAAATATTCTTTGACGTTGCACACCATATCGGCAGATGCCGCGCCGGCGATTTCGGATTGGTCACCGACGGCGGTGTAATAGTGGGAACCCACGGGCAAGTCAATGAAAGGCAGACGCACAACGTCCCATTCGTGGAAATTGGCCACGGTGCGGTTCAACGCTTCGCGGTCCACACGGGTAAGAACGCCTACGTTGCCATCGGCCACGATGTAACCGGTTGCAAATACGCCTTGTTCGTTGACAATGTTGTTGGTGTAGTGGAACACTTTGTTGTCGTATTCCAAACGCTTGTTGACATCGTTGTAAATGTCGTGTTCGGCCATCTTCCGCACAAGGGAATCAAAGCCCGCGCCGCCGATAACGTGCAACATTTCCGGATAGGCGTTCGCACGCATCATTGCGTTCATATCGGACAAAAATTCCATACGTGCGTTCCAAGGAATTTGCACGGAATTGGATGTTACGGTGTAATACAACGAATCCTTGAACACCTGTGTTTTGTTTGCTTCCAAAGCGGCGATTGCCTGTACATCCATTGCGGTTGCAAGGGCGCGGCAAATCTTTTCCATCTTACGGGCAAAGTCGTGTTCGTAGGAAATTTCGTTGTTCCTGTACAGTTGGGGAACCATTGTGAAACCAACGGCCAATGTTACCCAATTGACGGTGTACAATGCGGACGTGTTTTCGTCATCAGCGATAACGCAAGAACGGACGTTGGACACGGTTACATCGCCATCGTAATTGATAACGGGGATTTGCACGGTGTTGCCGATGCTTTCAAAGGCACGGTCGCGCAAATTGGGGTTGATAATGGAATTGGCGGCGTTGGTTTGCTCAATGAAGAAATCCAATGCACCGTATTCCAACGGGCGGGCCATATTACGGTCAAATTCCGGGTTTTCGACACGCCAATTTTGCAAACGGGTTGCGATAAGTGACATAATGCAAATGTTTTAATTGTTAATGTTTTGCCGGATTGACCCTTTACCCGGTGTTGTTTCTGATTAGCGGATTGGCAACGCTTTCAAAGCGTCCTTATTTGCTTTCCACGCTTCCGCCATTGCGTCGGAAAATTCCTTTGAACCATTGATTTTGCCCTGTTCCATCAGTTGTTTCGCAATGATTTCGTGGGCTTCGTCTTGGGTTCTTGCACCGGAAATGTCAACGGTTCCCGTACCGCCACCATTTCCGCCACCATTTCCACCTTTCGTACCCGCGCCGGCCTGTTTGCGGCCCTCATCAATAACGCCCATTGTTTTGAGTTCACGCACAACCAATTCGGATGCGGTAAATGGACGTAAATTGTTGTCCGGGTTACGCAAGGTTATTTTGTTTTCATCATTGAACGCCAAAACCTTGCCGCCGTTGCCATCATCAATGTATTCGGGATTCATTCCCTTTACCTTTGCGATGGCCTGTTGCAACAATACTGATGTAACAGATGCGGGCAAATCGGCTTTGAACTTGATGCCGGCGGTTGCTTTCGCAAATTCGCTATCCAATTTTAACCCGAAAAGGGCTTTTTGGTGTTCGGTTTCGGCGTTGTCATATTTGGTTTTCAACGTGGCATATTCTGCCGTTACATTGGCCAAATCGGCATTTGCCTTATCCAACAAGCGTTTTGTTTCAGCATCTGCCCCACCCTTTGCAACAATGGATTCCAAACGGGCTTTCTCTTTTTCCAATTCGGTAACCTTTGTTTGCAATTCGGCGGCGTTACCCGCTTGCCCCTTGATTTCGCCGATTACCCTTTTGGCGTAATCAAAGGTTCTTTCGGTTCCATTCTTTGCGATTCCGGATGCGGCCAAAATGTCGGCATCCAATCCGCCGTAAATTTCCCCGGTCTTTTTTGCGATTACGGAATTTTCGTCATTTACTGACATTTCGACAATCGCGGCTTTCTGTTCATCAGTCAATTCCGCCAATGCGGTATTGCCGTTCAATAAATCGGTTGTAAGTGCCATAATTCTTTCCCTTTGAATTTTTGGTTAATGTCAATTTACTTTCATTTCGCCCGGGTATTTATTCCGATTTTGCAGGGCGGCCCGGTTTCTTTGCCTGTGCGTATTCGGGATTTTCTTTCGAATAATCCGGTGCATCGGTCTTTTTGGCGGCCTGTTCGGCAAGGGCTTTGGCCACGGCGGCGGCAACGGCGGCATCGAACTTTTCTTGTTCGGCCTTTGCTTTTGCGGCGGCCTGTTCGGCTTTGGCCTTTTCGGCCTTTTCGGCCTGTTCCTTAATCCACGCGTTCGGGTCGTGCAAGATGGTCACGGTGTAACCTTGTTTCTTCAACGATGCGTGTACGTGGCTTTCGAACATCTTTTTGCCAAATTTTTGCACACGGGGTTTGGAAATTCGGCGGCCGGTTTTCGGGTCGAATTGCACAACCTCAATCACGGCGTGGTACGCACGTTCTTCGCCTTTGGGGACAATGTAATTGTCTGCCGTTAACTTTTCAATCGGGGTATCGCGCCCGTCTTTTGTAAACATACGTTTCGGTATTAATTGTTAAACTTGGACCGGTTCCGGCTTCTGTTCATCAGCATAACGCCGCATTTCGGTCATAATAGTGTCAATCTTTTTTTGGTAGGAAATCGCGGAACCAAAATCCAAAATGTTTGTGTTCTCTCTTTCGAACCGGCGTACAAAATTAGAAAAGTTCAACTTAATACGCAAATCCTGTTCGGAAATAAGATTTTTCGCATACATTTCGATAACCTCTTGCCGGGACATATGCCGGAATGGTTCAAGTTCTGCCAATATGCGCATACGGCGCAATTGCGTGGGGTCGTTTCTGTATTCGGTTTCCAAAATTTGGTTGTGCATCATATCCAATTCGGATTCTGATGCGCCCGCATCTTTGGCGGCCTTATATCGCGCCCTCAATTCATCCGGGGAATATAGATAAAATTCCGTTCCGTAGTTGATTTGGGCCGATATGAAATAACGACCATAACGTAACCGGCAAATGGTTTCATCAACCCATTGTTGTGCCGCTTCAAATCCCTTTTTCAAACGATTCAAAACGGTTGTTACGCTTTCGAAATTGGCCCGTACCTGTTGTTCGTTGAACGCATCGCGGTCGGTAACGATTTCATCTTGACCGACAACGGCCGTTATGATTTCTTCCCGCAAACGCTTCTGTTCCTCAACATTGTAATCAAGCGAATTTCTATCAACCTCTAACAATTGCACCGGGTTACGCAAATCCGGTTGGTTTTCATCCGCATTAGGTACGGGGATTTCCACAAAGGAACCGGCCCCGATAATGCGTTTGTTCCCGCATTTCGGACAACGCAACAGTAATCCCGCCATATCAAGCCGGTAACGGCCTTGTTTGTCCCTCAAAAATCCACCGTCGCAATAATCGCCATTTTCAGCGTTGGAAAAATCGCAACTCTGTTCATATCCGGACAAAATGGGATATGCGCCCATAAGGTCCAATTGGCGTTTGGATATGTGGAAAAATTCAAACCAATCAAGGCTTTCCAATTCGGCGGACAACGGGGATGCTTTCACATCCGGTTCGTCCAACGATATGGGTTCATTCCAAAAGAATCTTGCCGGGCAATAACCTAAATCGTGGGGTGCTTCCACAATCGGCATTCCCTCTATTTGGCCGGTATGTTTTTTATCTTCCCATACGCGGTAACTTGTATCATCCAATACAATGATTTCGTCCCGGCGGCGGAAAACGATAAAGTCCATAATGCCCGTTGTGGGGTCTGCCTTGTATGTAATCACATCGTCAATCGGCAACCAATAAAAGTACGGTTCCGGCAATTCGGTTGATTGTTCCCGGGCAACATCAACGATAAGAACGGAATTGATTTCAGATTTGAAAAATTCCCATCCTTTCGATTGCCATACATTGGGTTCATCCAACTTTGTTTGCCTGTAATTTTCCCAATCTTCACGTTGGGATGAATTGGCGAATTGATAATTGAATACAGGGTTGCGCCCGTCGAATATGCGGCTTAATTTATCAAAGCACGTTTCCGTTATCTCGTTGGTCTTGACGGGATAACGGAACAATGCTTTGAACAATACGAATTTGTCGTGCGGCAAGATATTTTCCACCATCGCAAGAAATTGCGTTAATGGAATGGAAATATACGGCGAATTGAAAGACGTTACCCGCTTGACCACGTGAAATTTTATGCGCATCTGATGCAATTTCGCACGGCTCAAAACGGCTGAACGCTTATTTTCGGCGATTTCCTTTTTTATCTTGGCGATGTCGTAAGGCATAATCAACAAATTCGAATTTACTATTTTCCGGCAAGGACCACCCGCCATTGTTCGGCATCCTCAACAGACGTTCCGCGTGGGAAAATTCAAATTCCCGGGTAACGCCGTTTGCAACCAACGTTACCGTGGTTGTTTTGGCGTTCATTATTCAGCGGGGGCCAAATCGGTAAGCGGGTTGAAATCGGTGGGTGCCACAATGGCCAAATCATCCGAATAGTTATCGGGATATTGCCACGAAATCGCGTTGGAATCCTTTGCATCGAAATTCCCGTGAATCTTGGAACCGATGAACAATGCGCGAATAGGAATCGGCATATAATCGCCATCGGTTTCGCCTTTAATGGCTTCAATCTTACCGTTTTCGTCGAACAGGAAAACGCCCAAATTGCCGGCGGCGGCTTCGCATTGCAACGCTTTCATTGTCTTAATCACGGATTGGGGAATGGAACGCAAGGAACCATCGAATTGAACGGGATTGCCACCCAATACGGTGGGGATGCCGCCCAAATCATCGTTACCGCCGGATGTCATACGGGCATCGCCACCCGAATCAGCCGGTGCGTTGATGTACGGGGAAACAACCACCTTGGAACCATCTTCGGCGGCCAACAATGCGGTCCACGATGCTTTCAACAAAATGGATGCGGCGGAAGTGAATTTGTTTACTGTTCCATCGGCTTTGCGCAAGCGTTGGAATGCAACTTTTTGAATTTGGCCGAAATTCTCCGGGCAAGTAACAACGGGGATTGTTTCGATTGCGGCGGCGGCCGGGCATTGACAAATCAAAGACATAGTTTTGAACTTTTAATGATTGTTATAATTGGCTAACGGCTGACCCTTTGCCGCTTTCGTTTGCAAATGTAGTTATTTTTTACAAAAATCGCGTTAAATCGCTTTTCTTTTCAAAAATGGGTAATTCCTTATCTTTTCAAAGAAATGCCCTAAAAACGCCCGGAATTAGCCTTAATGCACACGAACCCCCCGGGATGCGGCATTATATGGCCGCGTATTTCCATCGGCAATTTCCTTTTCATATATTCCGGTTAATCCATCGGCATCATCATCGTGTTCGTTTGCGTCGAACTTGCGCAAGAATCCCGTAATATGGTCGTGGAATTTCTTGTATCGCGTTTCCCACCCAAACGGCATTATTATATGCTGATTGACAAACGGGGCATTGGTTACAATCCGGGATTCCTTGTTTTCGCCTTGATAAAATGCAATAGTCAAGGCACGAACTTTTTTCTTTACTGTCTTTTCGAATTGGGAACCGCCGTTGTTCGATTCTATCCACGCTTTTTGCACCCCATTAGCGTTTATCAGACGGGGAACCGTTACGGTTGTTACATCGGTGGATTCGTCGGTGTATTCAATATCGGTAATAAGGGCAAATAACAACGGTTCAAATCGCTTGGTATGCTCATTCCATATTTGATTTTCGGACCGGTAAATGTCATACGATGCCGCAAACAAAAAGTCATCGCCTTGGTCTGCCACATCAACATAACACCCGGAACGGATATATTGGCCCCAATCCGATTTTTCCACCCACGTTTTGAATGGCTGATATAATCGGCCCTCTGCATTCCCCGGGTCCCCTTGATACAGGCATTGAAAACCCACGGGGTCCAATTGCTTTTGTTGTAACAGACGTTCCAACGAATGCCGTTTGCCCCACAAAGGTTGTCCCGGTTCCCTGTTGTCAATTTCCGTGGGTGCGCCGGTCTTGATTGCTTCGAAATTGACCAATACCCACGCACCCGATGGGATGTTGTCTAAATCGGCCCACTTTTCAGCAAATACAACCTTTTCCGATTCGATGATTTTTCCAATAATATCATCGGGATGCCACCGTGTAAACACAATCAATTGTTGGGAATCATTGTGCAATCGGGTTTGTGCAACCTTTGTGAACCAATCCCACGCGGCCGCACGGATAATCGGGCTATTGGCTTCCTGTGAATCTTTATACAAATCATCGTAAATCATAACGTCCACGGTCTTTGATGTCAAAGAACCGCCACGGCCCACAACGCGCAACGACCCGGTATGATTCACAATTTCGAATACATCAGAATTGCGCAAGTAATTATTGGCAATCGTAACAACGTTCGACCCGTTCAATTGCGTATCGGGGAAAATGGCCCGGTATTTATCCGAATCAATAAGCCTTTGCACATCCCGGTTGAAATCCTTTGCAATGGTTGCCGCATACGAACAAATACATATCTTCAAATCCGGGAAGAATCCCAACATATCGGACGGAAGAAATCGGCTTGACCCTTGCGATTTGCCGTGTTGCGGCGGGGCCTGTATGATTAGTTTTTTGATTTGGCGTTTGGCGAATCGGTCCAATACGGCGTAATATGCACGATGGAATGGGGTTGGTTGAAAGTTCTGGTCCATATATTGCGCATACCACAAAAGGTTACGCCGTGCGCCCTCTTGCAAGAACAATTCCGGGTGTTCAGACAATGCCCGGGTTATTTGCCTCGTGTCAATATCCATAATCAAAAAATGGCCCTTTGGTAACGGGCCGGGTACGTTACCGCCGGGCCGTGGAAAATCTCGGATACTTACAATATCATTTGTTGTATATTCCGGCCTTAACTGTCAATTCCAATATTGGACAAATTGGGCCATCGTGCGTTCATAAATGCAATAATGGATTCTTGCACGGCTTCATATTGCGCATCTGATAAATGCCCCAAATGGATAACAATAATATCTTCGTCCGGGTCGGTTGGACCATCTGTTTTATTAAATACCGCCATTATTTCCAACCAAAACAACGAACGCATTTGTTGTAATCATCCGGGCGGGTATCTTTAATGTATTGCCGGAAATATTCCGGTTTCGCGCCCGGGTGTTTTTTCGCAAACAATTGGTATGCATTTTCGATTCGTCCCAAATCCTGTATGATTTTGGCCCGTTCCCGTATAACTTGTTCGAACGCCTGTCCGAATGATTTTTTTTCGTTTACCAATAAACGTTCCAACATTTCATCAATAAATTCGTATGCCATCTTACTTTCCGTTTATTGCGTCAATAACTTGCGCCAATAGGGCATCCGGGACGTTCGCCAATGATATATCGGATTTGGTTTCCGCTTCAATCTTGCCGGTCAATTCTTGGATGTGCTTATTAGACCATTCTTCCGGGGCGCGATTGCACAAAGCAAAGATAATGGCGGTTGGATTCGGGGCGGCTTTCTTGTGTACGACCTTGCGTTTAACCTCAACCATTTTACCGGCTTTGTTCAATGCTGATTCGGTCGTAGTTTCGTCCCATTCGTAACCCTGTACCAATTCCAACAACGAACGTTTACAGTCAACGACCAATTGGGAATCGTACCAATCTTGATATTCCTGTTCGGCCCTTTTTACCCGGTCTGAAAAGTCCGAATCGTTAGCCAAATGTGCATAAAACGTTGCTTTGGATACACGGGCGGCCGTGAACGCATCTTTGTACGATTTGCCGGCCGCGATTGCCTTGCACATTATTTCCACTTTGGTATCGGTCCATTGTGGTTTGCGGCCTTTTTTCTTGGGTTCGGCCTTTGTGATTGCCCCGTTATCGTTTGCCATAACTCAATGAATTTTTGCAAAGATAAGAATAATTCCAAAATACGACGAATCCCGGGCGGGGTTGAATCCGTCCGGGAATCTTTTACTTGCGCGACAAGTCCCACAATGTTTTTTCCAATGATTCGCGGGCTTCATCATTATTGCATTTGCGAATTACATTCGCCAATCCGGAATCTTCAAATTCGGCCACAATTTCGATTTCTTTTCGTTTAATCTTTGCACCAACACGGTTAAACCATTTGTCAACGAATGCTTTGATTGTGGGAATGTCATAAACGCCGTTCGACGAAAGGCCGGTAACGATTGCCAACATTACAACGCCCAACCATACGGGTTCGCCAAACTCAATAAGTTTCAACGCCCACGCACAGACGGATAGGATTGCACCCACGGCCCACGCAACAAGTTGCGGCCACATTCCTTTGGTAATCTTGAACGCGCCGTTGATTACACCGGCAATCGCAACGGTCAAAGTCATAAGCAACGGGGCGATGTACCAAAAGGCTTCGGAAAAAATACCTTTGATGATTTCCATAATGAAAAGATTTTATTGTTAAACATTTCCCGGCAATCCGGGGTTACTTTCTGTTTCCCATCCCTTGCAACATTGTCCGTCAAAACTAATAGTGCCGCGTTCTTTACAAAGGGCAAAAATACCAATAAGGGAATATCCCGCATTTGCCCGGTTCCAATGCTCACAAGTTTGGCAACATTTTCTTATTGGTTTGCTCATTTCCTTTCGTATTCTCTTTCGAACGTTTCTTCATCCACGATTTCGAACCGTTCCGGGGCAACATAAACGATGTATGAAAGTTCCGGCGCGTGGGCATAAACGGAACCGGCCGCATTGCGGAAATGGAATATAGCCGGGCCGATTTCCGGTATTTCCAATTCCCCATTACCAACAAATTGCAACAGGGCATCGGCATTGTTGCGGTCAACTTGGATGGCGCGGATTTCGGCCAATTTGCGACAATACACACGGCCCGCCGTGGGGGTCTGTTCTTTATCACGCGGCAAACGGATAATGCCCGGGTATTGCGTATCAGAAAACTTAATACGGACCAACAGGGAATGCCGTTCGGCATCGTCTTTAATAGAAATCAGACGTTTCCCGGTTCGGCCCTCTATGGCATCCCACACGGCCATTATATATTCGGGGTCGTTGTGCTTTTCGTAATCCGCTTCGAAAAAATACGAATCGCCGCCGTTTTTCGGTTCACAAGGTTTACCCAATAAGGATTCAACCATCATAAACAATTCGGCATCGTATGGGGTTAATTTAGATTTCCAAAAAGGTTGTGTTTCCATTATTTCGATTCTGTTTTTTGGCGTATCATTTCCCATCCATCCGGACCCAATGCCATTGAACGGGGATATTCTGTTATATCGTCTTTGGGAACAATCAGATTGTAAACGCCCAATTGTCCCTTTATGGGCATTTCCACCACGCGGCGCGGGTTGCGCATCAACCATCCGTAACCCTTGCGCGGGCGGTCTTTTTCCGGGATGCAAGTTGCGGCCCAATCTTCCGGGGTAAATTCTTCCACGGGCTTTGTATCATACAGTTCGACGAAACCACAGATAACACCGGATAATCGGCCGGGAATAATTGGTTTAGCGGATGAACATACCAACAAATCCCCCCGATAAGATGTGTTCCGGCTTCGCACCTCAATGGTTTTTTCGGCGTGATATTTCCCGGATTCATCCCGGTAAACAACACGCGTTAACAAATCGGCGTATGGTTGTTTTACTGACAACGCCTTGTAAACGTCGTGTTGTTCCGGGTCATATTTCTTTCGGTCAATCTGCATAACTAAAAGGGCAAATCGTCGGGGGTATTGGTTGGTTCCGGTTCATTAGCCGGCTGATATTGGGAACCATTTGCGGCGGGCCTGTATTCCGGTTGTGGGGCCGGGGCCTGTTCGGGCTTCTTTGCGCCCAACAATTCCATTTCTTCCACAACAATTTCGGTAACGTAACGGGTTTGGCCGGCGTTGTCTTGATAAGACCGGGTTTGAATTTTGCCCACAATCAAAAGCGGCGTACCCTTTTTCACGAATTGTTCGCAAACACCCGCAAGGCCGGTTCGCTTAACAACAATGTTGTGCCAATCTGTCACATCGGGAATTTCGCGCCCATCGGCGGTTTTATAACCACGTTCGGTTGTGGCCAATGTGAATTGTGCCACCTTGCCCCCATCTTGGAAATTGGTAATCTTCGGGTCTTGCCCGACATTGCCTTTAAGTATGCATTTATTCATTTTACAAACTCTGTTTCACAAATTTAACAATAATTTTCTAATCATCGAATTTTACGCCATCCAACAGGAACCGGCGTTTATCCTTTGACCATCCGGCCGCCGCATTAAGGGCATCCCGGTCGGTATCCCGGACAAATTCAACCCAATATCCACCATTATAACCATTTTCGATTATCCGTACCAATCGCCCCATAATCAGCCGCCGGAATTGCTTGTATCCGCTTGCGTCGTTTATATCAACAATACGGCGGGTATTTTTGGGATGCGGCATTTTTGGCACGCGGCCATTGCGTTTGAAATTCGCTTTGGCAAAATCCCGGCGAATGGACCGGCGCACCAATTCGTTGTAATCTTTCATTCCGGGTCGTAAACATTGGGTTTGTCAACGGAAACCATTACCGGTTGCAATGGTTGCCCGAACGTTAACAGGGAAACCCATATTTTGCCGGTTTCCTGTGTTCATCCGGGGACAATTCCCAACACGTATTGATTTGGCCCGTTTGGGGCTTTCCCACACGTTCGGCGGGCAATGGTATATATTCGGGTTGATTTGCGCCAAATACGATGTTTGCGCCCTCAAATTTTAATGGTTGCATATTCCTTTTTCAACTTTTCGATAATTAACAGATTTGCCCGGTAAATACGCATATTCTGCCGGTCCCCATTTTCCCAACGGTTATGTTGTTCAAACGAAAGGATATTGACATTGCGCGGGTCGTGCGCCATTTCCGGGTGTGCGCCGCGTGTCAAGATATGGGAAATATACGTTGCCGAATACTGATGCAATGGGCGCATCGTTTCCGAACAGATGTGCGGGTAATGGTCCCAACACCAACGATAAAACCTTTCGTTTTCTTCCGGGCTATGGCCTGTTCCGAACAATTCCCGTTGTATTGATACCCGCAAATTTATTTCAACCGCAAATCGGCGGTCAATCAACGGTTCATACCCACGTTTGCGGGCATAATCGTACAATTCGCGGGTATCAATTACAATCGGTTCCATTGCTACATTTCGGGCATATCGTCAACGGGGCTTTCTTCGGATTCGGCCGCCGGTGCGGGTTCCCCAAACAAAGATAATTGCGCCTGTTTGCCCTTGAACAAATATGCGTAAACCTCTTTTTTGATGGCTTCCACGATGGCTTCCAATTCTTCTTCAAACCCAAACGAAATTGTCGCAAGGACAATGCGCGGGGTATTGATGCAAGTTTTCAAACCATTGGCGGTTTCGTAAACCGACGTAATAACCACGCCGGATTTATCGCCGGTTCCGGACCAAGCCACGCCGCGCACCTCAATTTTTTGTATCAGTTCATCGGCAAATTCGCGGGCAATCATCCTTTTGGCTTCCGGCACTTTCATTTCGTCGGATTCCAACAGGGTAAGAAAAGAAGTAATGTTGAAAGTTCGGGCAACGATGTTGCGCAAATCTTCAAACAAGTCGTGCAAATCCGGGTGTATATCACGCGTACACGTTTCGTTGCGGTCAATCAAGGATGTTTCCCCATTGACAATTTGGGTAACTTGGTATTCCGCTTCGATGCCGCCTTTGGGCAACAATTTTACCTTGGACAAATTAAAGTCCTTTTCGGTGGGAATGGTCTGTAATTCTTTTTCCATATCGCTTTGGTATTATGATTTCGCCGGTTCCGCCGGTCCGGGTTCCAATGAATCCATTGCAACGTCAATCAATTTCAAGACATCTTCCAAAACGGCAATTTGGGCGGGGGCCGTCTTTTTGTCCTTTTTGGCGTGAATCAACCAATTGTTGACGTATTCCCGGGTTAATCCGGGGGTGTTGTGAAATGTAATTGTCTTTGGCATAATATCGGGGTTTTAATCGTGACGACATCCGCCCGGGGCTTTTGCCGTGGCCGCGGTGTTATCGTGACCGTCGGAAAATTCAAACGCGATTCTGCGGGTTGTTTCCCACGAGGTAATCCGTATTACGATGTCCAACACAGATGCGCCGGATTCGTTGTAAAATTCGGTCGCCAACTTTTCCAATTGGCTTTTCATTTCTTTAATTCTTTGTTTCATCGTTAAAAATCGTTTTGGCCCAACAGTTCAGCCGCCGCACCACTTATTTTTGTGAAATTTTCGATTTCCGGGGCTTTCTCTGTTTGAACGGGTAATTTATCATCTTTTGGATTATCGCCCGAATTTGGGGCGTTTTTGGCCGTTTCTGTGGATGCGGCCGGCCTTGCCTGTTCGGGGGCCTGTTCGGCGTATTCTTTTACTTTCAATTCGACCAATCCCAATTCTAACATAATCGGCAAACATTTGGCCACGGCCTTTACATCTTCCAACGCATCGTGCGCTGGGAACGTTTCGCCCGGGAAACAACGGGAATACAATTCAGAAAGATTCGGGAATTTCAATCGGCCATTTGCCATACGGGCATCAACCCATTTCATTGTGGGGCGCATCGTGTCAATTCGCTTGCCCTTATACAAAGCCGCTTCAACATCGTTTGCGTCGTAGTATTCCCGGCCCAATTCGCGCAAGATATTCGCTTTGACAATCCCGGTATCGAAATGGATGTTATGGCCGCATATCAAACCGGCATCGTGGCAATCCTGTATGAACTTATCCACAACGGCGGCAAACGGTTCCCCGTGTTCCAAGGCATATTCCGTGGTTATGCCGTGAACGGCAACGGTTTCTTCCGGGATTTCCCACCCATCCGGGCGGATAATGTGGTTTTCAACCTTGCAACCGTGCATCCACGCAATTTGCACAACGTGGGGATAAGTTGCAAAATCGGTATCCCATTTTGCCGAACGGTCCGGAATGCCGGTCGTTTCGGTGTCGAAAAATAAAACGTCGTTAATAGTCATTTTGTATCGCCTTTTATCGGTTATTTTGAATCAATAATTGAACGGTCCCCATTATGTTTGTTGCCATAAAAAGTTAAACCCGTTCCGGAACAATCGGCCCAAACGCGATTTGCATTTGCAAACGATTCAACGTTATAAGTCCAACCGGGGCCAATAATTGTGTAGTTTTTGGAATCATTTTCGTTAATCTTTCTCATATCAAAGTGTTTTTGAATCCTCAATATAGACATTCAGATTTTCGGCGGCAAATTGCTTCAACCAATCCAAGAAATCCGACATTTGGTCGCGGTTCAAATACCGGGCTTCCATTACATCTTCGCCAAAGTTTATATCCGGTTCGCGTTTATCGCCGGGGTATCGTGACATCAAGAATTTGTCAACGGCATTTTCATTGGTCCGTACACCGGTTTCCCGCAATGCCTGTTGGATAGTTGGAACAATGTATTGGTAATAATACGATTGTTGCAATTTCGATGAACCCGGAACGGCGAAAAAAAATTGCACCACCACCCGTTCGCCCTTATGTTCACGAAAACAGGCATTCAAACGGTCCATCGGAATGTGTAAACGTCCATCCATCCCGATAATGCCGGATTCGCTGATTTTATCGGTTTTCATTTTTTTGCTTGTAATAATCCCGGAATCGCTTACGTTGTGCATATCTTCCAATTTTATACGCAACAGTTCCAATTATAAGCCATAACAGGAAGCCGCAAGTTAAACCCACAATAAACATTATCAATTCGTTTGTGATTTCGGCAACAATTCCGATTCCAATTCGGGGTATTCTTCAACCACGTATTGCGCCACGGTCAAATTATACGCCTGTTGCCCCAATTGTTTGATATATTGCCGTTCTGCAATCGGACGTTTGGAAGCCTTTGCCAAAACGGCCGCAAATTCAACCGCAAAATCTTCCACGGACATATCCATTACGCGGTCAATTGGATGGGCAGGAATCTTGAAACCCTTTGCACCACCCATTTTGCGCATTGCGTCATAACTTGCCCGGATGGCCTTTCGGTCCTCTCTTTGGGCGGTCATATATGCGGCAAGATTATCCCGGAAACGGGCCGTGGCAATTATATCTGCCACGGTCATTCCCTGTAATGCCTTACATTGTTGCATTTTCGTTATCGTTTCCGCTTTCATCTTCTTTTTGCTTTCTGATTTCTTCCAAAGATTCATCAATTTGGCGGCAAATCGCCTTTACGCCATTCTTAAATCCAATGTCATAACAAACAAAATTGGCCGCCAAAACTAAAACAATGAACAAAATTGCATCGGATGTTGTCATAATTCGGTATATTCTTCCACCAACATTTCCTTTTGGCCGCGTTCCACCTGTTCGATGAAACCTTGGAATCCATTTTTACGGGCAATGTCAATGATTGTTTGCAGACGCTTTGCGCCCAACGATTCCCCACGGGCAATGCGGAATACCTTAACGGTTGGATTGGATGCAATCACAAGTTTGGCGGCAATTTCCATCGTCTGTGAATCAGATACTTTGCCGGGGACAAACTCAATGCCGTTTAACGTCAACCCATCTTCCGTGAATGATAACCCATCAATGGGCAATTCGGCATTGGAAATAAGTTTGGCACGTTCATCAGACAAACGCACAATATCGGCATCCATCTTTTCGGCCGATGCCTTAACGCCATTGTATTGGGTTTGTTTTTCCTTGTATTCGCGCACAAGGTTATAACGCTTGTTGTGGGCTTCTGCCTGTTCCAACAGGGCCGGAACGTCGGTTTTTTCGGGGTTATTCTGTTCATACTTAACCAACCACATTTCGCAATTCGCTTTCCTGTTTTCCGCATCCTTTTTGCGTCCCTCAATAAACGCAAGTTCATTGGCGTGTAAATCGGCAGAATCTTTCTTTGCCTGTTCCGCATCTGTAACGGATTTTTCGTATGCCGCTTTCGCATCGGCCACACGGCGGTCTATTGTTGCCAATTCGCATTGATAACGGTTGTTTTCCGCATCAATTTCCCCGGGAATTGCGGCCAATTCTTCCGTGCGTTGTGCCAATTTTGCGCGTACTGTCTTTGCCTTTTCAATCAATTGGACATTGGTCTTTTGGCGTTCCATCAATTCGGTAACGTCAATGGGGGCTGTGTATTTCTCAACATCCCCGGGGGCCAATTGCTTTTCGATGGATTCAACAAGGGCGGCAAATGTCTTTACATCCCGGTTGATGCCGGTGCGTTCGGCTTTCATTGATGCAACCGATTCGTCAATTTCCGATATGCGATTGCGCACGGCTTCCGGCAACAGGGCCTTAACCACGGCGATTTGCTTGCGGCGGCCCTCTGCCGTTTCAGACCAACGGGAAAATTCCACCGCGTCGAAATCTTGATAACCAAAGATGCGTGGCAACATCGAAACGTTGTTTGTCTGCATCCCGGTTGTCTTTTGCTTGATGGTAAGCGTTCCACGGGGGTTCGCTTCCGTGAATGATAATTGTACGTCGTATTCTTCGCCATCATCCCCCACAACCATTTTGGCAAAGCCCTTGGATGCACCGTTGCGCAAGACATCATCGCGTTGACCGGTTAACAATGCGCCGATGGCTTTTAACAATGTGGATTTGCCCAATTCATTTTCCCCGGTAACGAAATACACGCTACCCTCAAAATCGGCATCGAAATTTTCGATAACTTGAAAATTCGAAAGTTGTAATTTTTTAATGTACATAATCGTATCGCCTTATGGATTAATATTCATTTTTGGGTAATACACAATCAACGGCGCAACATTCCACTTTGGATGTTACTTTGGTAACCGGATGCGTGAATGTGATGGGGGATGCGGGATTGGGTGCGTATGTACCCAAAAGGATGTTACCGATACGCAAACGCGTGGTACGGCCGGAAATGGCCTTTTTACGGGCAATATCAATGGCTTCGGCCATCGTAATGGGTTTTTCCATCTGCTTCCCGTTGAATGAGAAAATGAATTTTTTCTAACATAACAATAAAAATTTAATCATCCCGGGAATCGGCCCGGTCCGTATAATGTAGGAACGACCGTCAATACCTTGGCGCGTAGGTTTTACACCCGGAATGCAAGTGACCCGCCCGTTGGCCGCGTTCTGTTTTTGCCGTTCCATTGTACCCCCGGCCGGAATCGAACCGGCACCCCAAAATGGGAATGGATTTTGAGTCCATCGCGGCTACCATTACGCCACGGGGGTATGTTTGGGCCTTTCACATTTCACAACGTTCCGGCCCCGCGCTGTCTAAAACCTAAACTACAACAGAACTTTTCGTTGCCCCGCCACGATTCGAACGTGGACTATCGGAACCAAAATCCGATGTGCTACCATTGCACCACGGGGCAATATTTATTATCGAATAGGCATAAAGTACATCTTATTGCCGTTGCGAAACTTACTAAAAGAAATGGCCCATATCATTTTCTTGGAATCAATACCATCCGCGTTGAACATACCGGGATATTTCTTTTCTAACTCCAACGCCGTTGCAATAATATATCCGCGTCCCATTACAAGTTCTTTGGCGATTTCCTTAAATAAGCGGTCATTCTTGCGGCGTAAGATATAATCTTTCGCTTCCGATGCACGCAAAGTTTCACGAAAAGCAACATTTGCCCAATGGCTAATTCCAAAATTCATAAACTGTTTCATTGCTCATTCCTTTAACCGGGAACCGGCCCGGGCCGTCGGGTTATTTCCTCAACCCGGGTACAAAGATAAGGTTAATTTTTGAACTACCAAAATTTTTTTCATAATTTTTCAAACAAATTTGCAGATTCAACGATTTTCGGCAACCAAACCACGGTTCCGGCGGCCAATGCACGCTTAAACGCTTGGTCTGATTCGAAATGAAATCCGATAATGTGCCAATGTTTATATTTGGCCCTCTTGATTTCGATGTAAGGTATTCCCCCGTTTTCCGGCTTCCGGATGCGGGCTTGCACGAAATCATTTATGGACACACTATTTTTCGCCATTATATTTTTCCATTCTTTTTTGCAATCGTTCTATTTTCCTTTGTCTTTCATCTGCCACAGTCTTTTCGCCAAACATATATGCCAATTGTTCACACATAATTTGAACATCAGCAATTTCTGTAACAACATCAAATGTACCGACACGTTCGCGGCGGAATTTACACAACGCATTAATCAATTCGGCGCATTCTTCAATTGCCATATTTATTTGTGATTCCGGGCCGAATTTCTCAACCGCAAGAATACAAATCGCTTTTAAGTGATGTTCCATAATTATTTCTTTTTGATATTCCGGTATTTTTCCGATTGGGCCTTTGCAATCTTTGTTGCCGGGGCAATATATTCCCATCCCAATGAATAGACGTTATGCCGATGAAAACCGACATTCCGGGCGGCGTGGGGGTTGCCTTTGAAATCGGACAATTTCAAATTTGCGGCGTTTCTTTTTCTTGACATATCAAAACAACTTTGGTGTTGGGTCTAACAAATACGCATTCAACGTATCCAATTCCTTTTCCATCCGCTTGGATGCTTCCAAATATTCCGGCTTTCGGAATGTGAAATATCGGCGTTGCTGATGCCGCATTTCAGCCACGAACCGGATGTATTGCGCCGCCTGTTCCGGCGTTATTTCTTGCAAATTTTCGATTTGCGGGCATTTTGTTTCTTCCACGGGTAATTTATCATTTTTTGGTTTTCGTTCGTTTTACGGCGGCCTTTTTGGCCGGGCGGCCCCTTTTCTTCGTTGATTGTTCCTTTTCGGGGGATTTGCGTTTGTTTTTGGGGGTCTTATGTGCGATTTCCGGGGTTATCCGTTCGATTTTCGGGGAAACCTGTTCGATTTTTGGGGATTCGATGGGATGGTTGCACCAAAAGAATGTTCCCGTTCCGGCCCGGTAAAACCATTCGCATTTCCGACAACTTTGCGAATCAATTTCGACACCTTTGCCATACGGGCATTGTCCGCCCAATAATGTGAAAATCTTTGTGGGCATTATTCAAATTCAACAATTTCGGTTTCGTCCTCAATCCAATTTGATGCGTCAATGGCTTTTCCTTTTGTGGAAAATATGGCTTTGTGCTTTTGGGATGAAGCCCAATAATA
>JAEIGA010000834.1_pt1 | contig 45839 bp, 24 predicted proteins | sample 9270691 | NCBI WGS metagenome assembly JAEIGA01 (sample SAMN17057246, study PRJNA624740) | gut metagenome | biome: biome; isolation source: fecal sample | host: Bos grunniens | place: China: Xizang | collected 2019
GCATCTATCAGCCGTGGTATTGAGACAGGTGCTTACCCAATGACTCGTACTTATGGTTTCACTATCAAATTGGGCTTCTAATATATAAATATAGGTATATAATATGAAAACTTTGAAATATTTATCGGTTCTATTGGTGCTCCTTACCTTCAGCCAGTGCCGCACTCTGGAGGAGTATAATGTGTCACCAAACCAGATTGAGGTTGGTAGTATTCAGCCGTGCGATTTGATGGATGAGCTCATCTGTAATGGCGCATTGAACTGCCAGCAGCGTTTCTATGATACATTTGCAGAGCTTATGCAGTACACATGTGCTGGAGGTTCAACTTCAAATGTTATCCACCGTTATTACATCGCTCCTTCATATGTATCTAACTGCTGGAATAACCCAGCTCGTTGGGCTGCAAATGCTGACCACATGTATCAGCTTGCTGTACAGATTGAGGATGAGAACTATCAGGCTATTGCACTTACTCTTCGTGCATTCTGGATGGATCAGCTCTCAGCTACATTCGGTTATGTCCCTTTCTCTGAGGCGTTCTTGCTTCGTGACCAGAACATCAACAAGCCTAAGTTCGATGCTCCTAAGGATATCTACGCTCAGCTTATTCGTGACCTTGAGAAGGCAAATAGTCTCTACAACACATCTATGAGCTTGAGCAACTCATCTAAGGATAAGCTCTATGCTGGTGATACTAAGAAGTGGCAGAAGTTTACTAACTCACTCTTGCTTCGTATCCTTATGCGTCTCTCTAACCGCTCAACAGATATGGAGATTATGCTCGGTGAGTCTGTAGCTCAGTGCATTAAGAAGATTATTGACAATCCTGCTAAGTATCCAATCATGACCTCTTATGAGGATAATGCAATTGTATACTTCTCAGGTGAGTCTCCTCACCAGAACAACTGGGGTGGTTACCAGCAGTCTACACTCTCTGGTCACCGTGGTGCTGAGTTCTTCATCGGCCTTATGAACGGTAAGAACGACCCTCGTAAGTGGATTTGGTTCATTCCTTGGAGCGCATCAATCGCATGGATGGGTGTACAGTCAGGTATGCCAGGTGACGATACCGCTACTGCAGGTTACCCAATCATGAACTACGAGATCTTTATCGGTACTAATGGTTACAAGCTCCCTGTATCATTCATGAACTATGATGAGGTTTGCTTTATCCTTGCTGAGGCTTATCTCCGTAACGATGACGACCACTGGGCAGCTATCGCAGGTGGTGAGGCTCGTGTAACAGAGTGGTATAACAAGGGTATCCGCGCTTCTATCGAGTTCTGGCGTTACCTCTATGTTGATTACTTCCAGCAGAATGGTCGTAACATCAATAGCTCATATCGTAACTTTGCAGCTGTTGAGCCTATGTATGACAACTACAACCACATTGAGCTTCAGCCAATTCTTGACGATGCTTCTATTGACAACTACATCAACTACTCTGTACCATTTGATATTAAGAATGGTCTTGAGTGCATCATGGAGCAGAAGTATATCGCTAACTTCCGTATCATGACTGAGGCATGGAATGACTACCGTCGTACTGGCTACCCTAAGCTTACTATCGGTACTGGTACCCTTAACAACGGCGTTCTTCCACTCCGTCTAGAGTACCCAACAACTACTAAGACCACTAACCCTGACAACTATCAGGCAGTACTTGAGACCTTGCGTAATACATACTACGACGGTGCAGATAACATGCTGACCCCAGTATGGTGGAGCGAGGCTGGTCTTGCAAAGGAGATTCGTTAATTATAAAAAGCGAAACAGATATGAAAAATAGTATTAAATATTTGATGACACTCGTCCTTTTGGCAGCCGCTTTTGTTGGTTGTAAGAAGGAGACCCCTTATGTATGCGAGGGTGCGGGTGGCGATATCTATGTAAAGTTTGGTGGTACTGGTATTACAGACACTCGTCTGTTGGTTACCACTGACGGTTACATTGGTGAGACTTATGCAGTATCGGTAACATACGATATGTATACAAATGCTGATGAGTGGCAGATTGTTCCTGACTATTCTGAGTGCTATGATCCTGAGTATAAGTGGATTGAGAGCTGGCCAAGCCAGGGTAACTACGATGGTCGCTTTACTCTTAACTTCCAGGCAAACTCTCGTCAGGGTGATACTCGTCTTGCTAAGATTAACATCGTATCACACGGTCAGGTAATCCAGACTATCGAGGTTGAGCAGGATAAGGCTCCTAATACACAGTTCTACATCCAGCCATTCCTCCAGGTTCAGTCTTTCACAGCATCTGGTCTTTATGCAGATGGTGCTAATGCTGGCAAGCCAGTTATTAAGACCGTACCTCTTGATTCAAACGTTGCGTGGAGCGCTCGTATTGATGACGATGCGAATGGTGATCCTGTAGAGTGGATTAAGGTTACTGGCGTTACTAAGGCTAAGTTTGACATCTCTGTAGAGCCAAATACTACAGGTGAGGAGCGTCAGGGTACTATCACCGTATATCAGAATACAAACGGTAACAACAACATCGTAGTAACTGTAAAGCAGTCTGCTGAGTAAAAAAGATGTTGATTAAGTATTAGAAAGTATTTTTCAATTTATTGAAATGAAACAAATCAAGAGTTATATATTGAATCTTGTACTCTCTATCGCAGTTCTACTTGGAGCTGTCGCTTGTGGCGGCTCCAACGGAATTGACGAGCCAGGTAGTGGTAATGGTACACTTGTTACTGCCGTTAAGTCAGAGGCATCTATGCTTTTGACCCCAGGCGCTGACTATCGTATCACAGCTACCGGAGCAGAGCAGACCGATATCCTTGTAATGGAGGGCAGCAAGACCTTCGAGTGCGCGATTACACGTCTTAGCACAAGTTGGTTCCGTTTTGCTGTGCCGCAAGATATTGTAGATGGTAGATACACTCTCAAACTTCGTCGTGGTGAGCAGATCCAAGAGCTGTTTGCAACCAATGTCACTGTTCAGAGCGTTGATAATAAGGTTCCGAGCAAGGAGGGTTACAACCTTAAGGGTATGGTTTACTGCGGTAATAAGGGTGTTGAGGGCGTTCTTGTTACTGACGGTGTTGAGATTACTGAGACAAATGCAGATGGTCACTATTGGCTTAATTCAAAGAAGACCTACGAGGTTGTCTATGTAATCCTCCCTTCTGGTTACAACGTGCCTACTCAGGGTGGTATGCCAAAGTACTGGTCACAGACCTCAACCGATACAGCGAATGAGGAGCAGTACAACTTTGAGCTTATCAAGCAGTCTACCGATAACCACACCGTTCTTGTGGCTACCGACATTCACCTTACCAATCGTAACTTGACGCCTAATGACTGTACTCAGTTCCGTGATGGCTTTGTTAAGGAGCTTATCGCTGACTATACAGGCAAGAGCAATGTATATTGCCTCAACTTGGGTGACTTTGCACACGATGTACACTGGTATAAGAATGATATTGGTTGGTCAGAGTCTCTCTCTCACCACCCATCAGACTATATCAGCGGTCTTCCATGCCAGGTTTGGTCTACCCTTGGTAACCACGACCATGATGGACATACCCCTGCAGGTGAGGATGTTGACCTTCGTGCTTCAGGCCCATATCGCAAGATGGTTGGTCCTTCGCACGTGGCAATGAACTTCGGTAAGGTTCACTATATGCTTTTGGATGACATTATCTATCTGAACGATTTCGGAGGTTCAAACTCTATTAATGATCCACTTATGGGCGAGTGTAACTACTACGCTGAGTTCCGCCCAGATATGATTAAGTGGGTAGAGAAGGATTTGAGCTATGTTAGCAAGGATACTCCAATTGTTGTTGGTCTGCATATTCCACTCGTAAACTGGGAGGGTACAGGTCGCAATGGTGAGTTCCCAACTGCTGCAGGCTGGAAGAAGTTTGTAGATTTGTTCAAGGACTATAAGGATGTAAACTTTATCACTGGTCACACACACCAGACTCGTTTCCGTCCAGTTCCAGGCTATGGTACAAATATGTATGAGCATAACATCGGCGCCGTTTGCGGTGTTTGGTGGAACTCAAGCCTTCGTACCGGTGGTACAAACACTAAGTCTGGTGCTATTAACCTCTGTGCTGATGGTACTCCATCTTGCTACTATGTATACGAGGTTAGCGGAACAAATCGTACTTGGCGCTATAAGTTTGTTGGCGAGCCAGCAACTAAGCAGTTCAAGAGCTACGATATGAACGAGGTAAAGAAGTACTACGAGAGCTATGGCCCAGCCAAGAAGTTTATCGATGCCGGCTCGTATGTTAATACTGCTAATGGAAATGAGACAACTGTCAAGATTAACAAGAAGCAGTATGGATGTGAGGAGGCAGATAACACTGTTTGGATCAATGTATGGGGTTATGAGACAGGTAAGTACGGCTCTTATGGTGACTGGGAGATTACAGTTACAGAGAACGGTAAGCAGCTTGAGGTGGAGCAGATGGTAGCAACCGCACGCGACCCACTGATGGCACTTGCAGGAGAGGTTTATGTCTATGGTGTTCAGGAGAAGAAGTCCTTCTCTGCAAATACTTGTAGTTCAAATGCCTTCAAGCATATGTTCCGCGTAAAGGCATCTTCGCCAAGTTCTACCTTGATTATTAAGGTTAAGGACCGTTTTGGCAGAGTTTACCAGGAGAATATGGAGCGTCCTAAGAAGTTCTATGATGGCAGTAAGATTGAAAATACTTGGACACTTGAATAATCAAAATACCTAACAATATGAAAACTTTAAGAAAACTTTTCAACTTGGTAGCAGCGTTTGCAGTGGCTATGTTTGCCTTTGCGGCTTGTACTACCAATCAAACGAGCGACGAGAGCGTTTTCGTTCCGTTTGATATCAACTACTCGACTGGCGAGGCACAGTGGGATGCTGCCGATCAGTCACAGGAGTTAGTGCTCAATAAGCTCGGTGTCGGTACTACCGGTACAGTGCCTTATCTTGAGGTTAATTCTAGTGTATACTGGACTGTATCTGTAAAGTACGACCAGACAACTATTACTAACCCAGAGACAGGTGAGACTACAGAGATTGAGCCATGGCTTGAGGTATCTCCTATCGGTGGTCCACAGCCAGCAACTGCTGTAACTAACGTATACCTTACTATGGGTGAGAACACTGGCGAGGATCGTACCGCTACTATCGTGTTCAAGACCATTGAGACCACTTACGAGGTTCATGTTCGTCAGCGCGGTCCTAAGACCAATCTCAACGAGAGCCGCCTTGTATTCGTAAAGGATAACTTCGGTGGTGAGATGATTAAGGAGAACACTCTTGTTAAGTTCTATACCTTCTCTAATGCAGATGGTAGCAAGTCTTACAATGGTGTAGCTACTGCCGGTGACCTCTACGCTTATGGTTATGCATCTTCTGATAATGTTTACGCATCTGTAGATGACGCTTCTAAGAACTACTATGACGTATTGTTCGACCTTGAGGCTTCTGGCGATGCAAACATTATGCTCGACGGTGCTGGTCACTTCGATATCCGTAACTTCAACAACCAGGATAAGACCGACTTCTACCTCTCATTCGGTGCTAAGAACTGCGATGGTCGCTTCAGCACTAACGACCTTAAGCTCTACATCTCTCACGACAATGCAAACTGGGCTGAGATGGAGTATGTTCACACTGAGCACCCTACAAATGATTGGTCACTCAACACATTTGACTTCTCTATCGCTCCAAATGTGAGCAAGATTCTCTACTTCCGCTTTGAGAATACATCTGACGACGTTTATCGTATCGATGATATCTTCTTCTCTGAGTATGATCCATCTGACAATATCTTCCCTCTTATCGAGCTTGGTTCAGATATTATCGGTCTTCCTGTAAACTTTAAGTACAACGACCTTAAGCAGGGCGAGACTAAGGGTGACAACTGGGAGGCATTCGGTATCGTTCTCTCTGAGGAGTCTGGTGCTTATGAGTCAGAGGAGCCAGTTGAGTTCTCTACAGCACTTCAGACATCTGCTAACGTACAGTTCATTATGGGTACTGAGGCTTCTATCGTTAAGAAGCGTGCTGGTAATGACGGTCTGCTCGTAACTTCATCTTCTCCAAAGGTAACTGGTCAGTATGAGGGTGACTACTGGATTTGGACACTCCCTGTACACAACGCTGCTGCTAATACTAACGTAGCTTGTCAGTTCGCATTCATGGGTACTGACGCTGGTGGTAAGTACCACATCTTCGAGTGGGCACAGTGTACTGCAGACGAGTATAAGCTCAACGGTCGTCCAATCATTATGCTTGACGATGCTGAGAAGGATGCATTCTATGATTCACTTGACTGGACTCAGTGGAACCTTGTTGACCTTGAGGTACCAAATGATGTAGATGTTCCTAAGAACTCTTCAGGTATTCCAATTGGTAACGCATCTTCACCTGCAGGTTACTGGAAGGGTACTATTACTTACTCTGATGGTTTCATGGGTGGTAAGAGCTCTAAGGTTTGTACAACAGACCCTGATAAGCTTATTATCAACTTCCCAGATGCTATGGAGGATGGTTACTACTTCATGCGACTCCGCCTTGTATCTAACCTTACTTGCGGTCCATGTAACTCAACTAACTTCCAGCGTATCAATAAGGTAGACCACAACGGTACTAACTATCTGCGTAACACTGCTCAGTTCCGCTTTGCAGGTTGCGGTCAGGTTGTTGACCAGACTGATGGTTACAAGTTCCTTACTATTGTAAATGACTTCGGCCCTCAGCAGTACTACACAGGTGGTGATCTTTACTTCTCTAACGACGCTGTTCTCGGTCTGTATGCAGGTACTACAAACAACCTTCGTTCAACAACTTCTGGTAGCAACCAGTTCGTTGGTACAAACCCTAACACAAGCGATGCTGGTAAGAATGTATATGTATATAGCCCATACGACGCTTCTAACGATGTTGCTGCTGGTGATATCTCACTCTCAGTACCTACTGCACAGCGTATTACTGACGATGCTCTTGTTCTTGACTCTACTCCAATGATTATGGTTAACGACCAGAGCTACCGTACAACTCGTATGATGCGATGCGATATGAAGATTGTATCTTCAGTACTCCAGCTTGGTATCTACTCAAGTACTAAGATGAATGACAAGGTTTCTAAGGTTGTTCTTCGTGGTAACAATATCGCTGGTTCACACACTGTAAACCTCTACAGCCGTCAGGATGTAGCTGAGCTCAACCCACTCTCAACTGTTGAGGCTGTGGCTGATAAGGCTATCATTATCCCAGATAACGAGTACGAGGCAGCAAATGTTTACATGGGTGTTTGGCCAGCTGAGCAGCGCACAATCACTGCTGAGATTTATGCTGGTGCATACTACTACACAATCGAGCTTCCAGCTGCTGACTACGTTGCTGGTAACGTTACTAAGTTCCTCGTTAACCTTGACGAGTGCACTAAGACCCTTGCTCCAGATGTAGTTATCTCTGGTATCGACTCAGGTGCAACATTCCTCAGCTTCGTTTCTGACCTCGCAGCTGGTAAGAGCGGTCAGGATATGGCTAAGTATCGTAACCTTGACGGTGACTACGGTTTCGTAGCTACTGAGGCTAACGGTGGTAAGATTGATATGAGCGGCATCTCAATGGCTACATGGCCAAATGTTAAGCTCAACGAGAACTTCAACGGTGGTGGTATTCCTATTACTAACCTTGTTGTTGACGTTCCTAACAAGTCTCTGTTCCGTAACCTCCTCTATGGTAACACCATCACTAACGTAGTATTTGACGAGAGCTGTGAGCTTCGAGTAAACCTCTCTGAGTATACTGCTGAGGCTCAGGCTTGGGCACTTCTCGTTAACTCTGGTGTAATCTCTGAGGGTTCTGACCACGAGGCAACTGGTAGCCTTGAGAACTGTACTAGCTATGCTAAGATTGATATCTCAGGTGAGCACAGTAACGATAACATCTACATCGGTGCATTCATCGGTGAGGCTTCAGGTGCTCCAACTGACCTCGATGCAACATCTCACATGTCAGGCTGTAAGAACTACGGTAAGATCTACGTTCACGGCGTATCTCAGGGTGAGGTGCCAATTGGTACAACTTCTAAGATGAGCCACGCATACTACCGTTACACTACTATTGGTGGATTCATCGGTCGTGCAGCAGGTTATGAGGTAACAGGTTGCCAGAACTATGGTGAGATCGTTGTTGACAAGGACGTTGAGCGTCACATCGGTACATTCTACATCGGTGCTATCGCTGGTTACGCTACAAACCGTGTTGATACCAACATTACTAACGTATTTGGTAACATCAACAACTGTACTAACTATGGTAACATTACCGTAGGTGAGCCAGGTGATCCTGCAGTTGTTCACACCTTCGCACTCTCTGGTGGTGTAGGTCGTACACAGTGGGCTAACCTTACTCGTCTGACAAATGAGGGTGATATTACAGTTTACGCTGTACACTATGACCCATTTGTTACTGGCGAGTGGACATACAAGGCTGACTGGGCTACTGAGATTGCTGGTACAACAAATGCTATTGATTACTTCTGCGTAGGTGGTCTTCTCTGCTTCACTCAGTGTAACATCGCAGTAGGTTGTGAGAATACATTCCTTATCAATACTGGTGATATCTATGTAGAGTGCGATACTAATGCTACTCAGAATGATGCAGGCTCTATGCGTTATGCTGATAACTGCGGTATCTGCGTTGGTGGTGCTGTGGCAAGTGCTGGTGCAAATGCTTACAACCCTCACTACAACTCTTGCTCTAACATGGGTAATGTAACTCTTAAGACCAACAAGGCATCTTCTGAGGCATTCCTCGGTGGTGTAATGGGTAAGATGGCTTCTAACCGTTATACAGCTGACTATGTATTCTACCTCAACGGTAGCTCTAACGTAGGTACTGTATCATTCCTTACTGATAACCCTGAGTCTGTTATTGCACACGTTGGTGGTGTTTGCGGTTCTATCATCTATGGTGAGCTTAAGGCTGACATCAACGGTGGTGCTGTAAGCAGCCAGTCTACTCACCCAGAGTCAACTATCGGTGCTATCCTCGGTACTCAGCACGTCTCTTCAATCGGTACAGCTTGTACCCTTGAGCACGCTGTAGTTCTTGAGGCAGCTGCTGTCGGTGGTTCTGTAAATGGTGTAGTTCTCGATGAGACTAACTTCGCAGAGCACATCTATGGTGGTCACCAGTCTAAGGAGGTTTATTTGAAGGATAATGCATACTTCAACTACGTACCTTAAAAAATTGATTCTATGCGGTTTTTACTTCCGCTAGGTAAATAATTCAGCAGTGGATGTACGTCTAAGTACTATCCACTGCTAATTTTTTACCCGAGCGTTGTAAAACCTCGCCTACAATCAATTTTTTACTGGGTGCATAAGTACAGCCCTTCGCTGTTTTTTGTGCCGAGCGTAATATTGCGTTATCAAAATCAATTTTGATTTTAGTGAGGTAAAGAGAGAAAATTTCGTATCTTTGCCACAAAGAATTAAATATGAGTAATTTTCGTGGGCTTTTGGCGCTCTCGCCCGTGTTAGTGCTATTAGTTGTCTATCTTTTGGGCGCGTTGCTGGCAGGCGATTTCTATCGTGTGCCTATTGCTGTGGCATTTGTTGCTGCGGCTATATATGGTTTGCTACTGTTTAAGGGTCATAATTTGCAGGAGAGGGTAGGCATTTTTTCGCGTGGTGCGGCGAATGCTGATATTATGTATATGATATGGATATTCTGCCTTGCAGGTATCTTCGCCTCTTCGGCAAAGGCTATGGGTGCTGTAGATGCTACGGTGGCCCTCACACTTGAGGTTGTGCCACGAGAGTTTCTGCCTGCGGGAATATTTGTTGCGGCATGTTTTGTCTCAATGGCCATTGGTACATCGGTGGGTACTATAGTTGCACTAACACCTGTGGTTACGGCTCTATCATCTCAGATAGGCTGCCAAACGGCGTGGATGGTCGCCATAGTGGTTGGTGGTGCATTCTTTGGAGATAATCTTTCGTTTATTTCTGATACAACTATTGCGGCAACGCAGAGTCAGGGTTGTAGGATGAAAGACAAGTTTAAGACCAATTTTACAATTGTTCTTCCGGCTGCTATATTCACTCTAATGCTATATCTATTTGGTAATCAGGCTGCTGATGAGGTTATATCTCAGGGCTCGGTAGAGTGGTTTAAGGCTCTACCATACCTTATGGTGATTATTCTTGCGCTTGTGGGAGTCAATGTATTGGTGGTGCTGATACTTGGCACACTTGTTACCGATGTTATTGGCTTGTTATGTGGCAGCTTTACGCCATTGCACCTTTTTACTGCTGCTGGTGAAGGTTTGAACTCTATGGTAGAGCTTATTCTTGTTACTCTACTTGCCGGTGGAGTGATGGCAGTGGTTAAGGAGCTTGGTGGCTTTGAGTATCTAATTGATAAGCTGACCTCTAAGGTACGCTCTCGTCGTGGAGCAGAGGCGGTGGTGGCACTGCTTACTGCGCTGACAAATTTCTGCACGGCAAATAATACTATTGCCATTCTTACCGTCGGCCCTATAGCCAGGGATTTGTCGCTCAAGTATGGCATTCCTGCAAGAAAGACAGCGTCGCTGTTGGATACTGCCTCGTGTGTTATTCAGGGATATTTACCATATGGTGCTCAGCTACTTATGGCGGCAGGATTGGCGTCTGTGAGCCCTGTGGAGATAATTCCACATCTATACTACCCATTTATGATTGGGGTGATGGTCCTAATTTCGATAATTCTTCAATTACCTAAACGATGAATCGTATTGTAGCATTGGTTTGTAGCCTTCTTCTCCTTGCATGTAGCAAGGGTAGTGGTGAGCAGTTTGAACAAAACTCTATGGTTGAGATAGATATTGCACTAACCACAGAGGGTAGAGTTGCCTTTGATAACTATCGCTATAGTTGGGAAGGTGGTGAGCAACTGGGTCTTTTTGTTGAGTCGCAAACGCCTACACACAATGCTCTGGCAACAGTAGAGGTTCGTGACGGTCAAGGTTATTGTACCTCTGTTGTTGAGCGTGCGGATGTGGGTGATACTCTCTATGGCTACACCCCTTATTCGGCAAATAATAGTGATGCAAAGTCTGTTAGGCTTGTAGTTCCGTCAGAGCAGAATGTAGCCCGTGCGGGTGAATTTCCGCAGAATGCTATGCCTATGGTTGCAGAGCCATATCTTATTACGGCAGAAAATGAGGAGGGCCTGCTCTTCCAACCACTTGGTGGAATATTGTGCTTTAATATCTATGCTACCTCTAAATATCAGTTTGAGCGAGTAGTTTCGGTACGCTATGCAACCAGTAAGCCTATCTCAGGGGAGTTTGAGTACGATATTACCCAAGCAGAGCCTTCGCAGATTGCTGTAAATGGTTATTCGGTAGAGAGCTCTTTAGATTCGTACTATACTCTGCCCTCTACAAAAGATGGGGCGACACCTATCTATATGGTCGTTGCACCAGGTAACCACTCCGGTACACTGAGAATTACTACCGATGCGGCTATCTATACATATAACTATCAGCGTAGCGTTGAGAGAAATAACTACTACAAGGTAAATATAGACCTTAGCAATGCAAAATATCGCAAAGCCATTACAGCTACTGAGCCTGTAAAGGCAACGCTGACCTATGATGAGTGTAAGAGTGTTTTCTCGGCGTATAATCAACCTAAAAGTTACACCAATAGCTACGGCACGTGGACTATTTGTGCATATAATTTTGAAAATAAGGCAATTCAGCTCAATGGTGGTAAGGTTGCTTATGTTGGCACGCCAACATTTAGTGGTGCTGTGCAGTCGCTTACTTTGACCCTTACAGAGAGCTATTCTAATAAACTATATATTTGTAGTGAAGCTGGCTCTACATCTGCAGCAGGTGTGGTTAAGAGTGTTAATGTTAGCGGTAATAGCGTGACGGTAGACCTTAAGGATCTTAACCTTAAGCAGTTCTATATTCGCTCAGAAAAGAGTATGCGTATCAGCAAGATAGAGATAATCTATGGCGATAGCGGAGGAGAGATTCTTCCCGACCCAACGCCGGAGCCAATGCCGGACCCGACACCAGAGCCGCAGCCTATCCCATCGGATGCTAAGATACTCCCTTATACAGAGAGCTTTGCAGCAGGTGAGGGTGACTTTGTGATTGAGAATGTTCAGTTGGGTGAATTGACATATGTTTGGAATCATTCAACCTATAATGGGAAGAGCTATATGAAAGCCTCGGCATTTATGAATGATAAGGCATATGCTGCCGAGAGTTGGCTCATTTCACCTCCAATCTCGCTTGTGGATGTGACATCTCCGAAACTCTCATTTGAGCATACCCATAAGTTTGCTGCTGACCCTACTAAGGAGTTTACGCTGTGGATTGCAGAGTATGACTCGCAGAGTTGGACTAAGCTTACAATACCTACATATGGTACAAATACAGATTGGACCTTTGTAAAATCGGGAGATATTGCCCTTGATGACTATATCGGTAAGGTTGTAAAAGTTGCTTTTAAGTATATCTCAACCACATCCAAATCGGGAACGTGGGAGGTGTGTAACTTCTCGGTTACAGGTAATGTAAATGGTGGAAGTACTACGCCAACACCAGACCCAGATCCGCAGCCATCTACTGCGCGTTATAACTGGGCGGAGCTCCCTGTGATTACCGACGCAAATAATGACGGCGTGCATGACAATGATGGCAATTTGTACTATGCCCACCACCTCTGTGCAGGTGGCGAGAAGAATGCACAGCGCAATGGCACTGCCCGTAACTACACTGTCTGCTACAGTGGTAAGCACCACTGCCCACTGTGGGTAGCGGCACCTCGACATAAATCGTACGAGAGCGGTGCTTCGCGCACAGATGCATATGGTAAAGACCCAAAGATTCCGTCATCTGTGCAGTATAATAACAAGAATACTGGTGGTGGCTGTAATAAGGGACATATGCTCGGCAGCGCGGAGCGATTGAGCTCAACGGCAACCAATAAGCAGGTATTCTACTACACCAATATTGCTCCGCAGTATTCAGATACATTCAACACCGGTGGTGGTGCGTGGAACAACCTTGAGGACCATATTGATGGGCTTGTCTGCTCAGATACCCTCTATGTTGTTGTAGGTTGCTACTTTGAGAGCTTCTCACGCAATGGCGCAACGGCATCGCCTAAGACAATATCTTTTGGCGGTAGAAATGATGTGAGCTGTCCGACTATGTTCTACTACGCTCTGCTTCGCACAAAGAAGGGTAGCACAGGCAAGCGCGTGCAGGATTGTTCAGCGTCGGAACTTCAGTGTGCAGCCTTTACAATCTGTCACGAGATGGCGAAGGGGCATAAACCGCAGGCGGCAGATATGATGTCAATCTCGGAGCTTGAGAAACTTACTGGCATTAGCTACTTTACTAATGTTCCAAATGCACCGAAAACTACATTCAGCAGTTCAGATTGGCTGTAGAGGATGGTATGATTGAAAGGGTCTGGCTAAAATATCTTAGTCAGACCTTTTTTGTTGTGTAATGGGCTTGCCCTGCAATGGCTAAATGTGTTTTGGTGTTTATTTATTTTGATTTTCGAAAAATTTTTCTTATCTTTGTGTTTGGCTATGAACATTGCAAATAAACATACATTAATTTCAACCAATAAAACTACATTATGAGAAAATTAGCATTATTTCTAATTCTGATGATGGGGTGCGGTTTTGTCGCTTGTGAAAAACAAGGTGACGATGTCCTTGAGCCTACATACCCATCTCCAGAGGCGGTTATCGCCGATGATGAGGCGTGCACGCCTACCGCTATTGCAATCTTATTTGATGGCAATGCTGCTTTCCGTGCAGGAGCAAAGAGCTTTACATCGACACTCACCCCAGAGAGTGGGGCAGAGCCGATATCTCTCACAAAGGAGACTAGTAAGCTAAATGCCTGCAAGCATGTACACACAGGCATTCCGGGAGATGTGTACACAGTATTTGTGTTTGCCACATATCCTGATGGTACAGATTCAGAGCCTGTATACTTGACCGATTCTAAGGGTCAGCTTGTAAGATTTAGAATTGGTGTTAAACTTGCAAAGCCAGAGATTACCTCTGCAGTAACCACTACCGACGGTGTTATTGTTAAATGGAACTCAGTATCAGGTGCTTCTGACTACATTCTTGAGTACAAGTTAAGTAGCGCTGAGGACTACACAGCTCTTGAGGTTGGTAAGGTTTTGGACTACACCATTTCTGGTCTGGATGAGGAGACTGAGTACTCGATTCGCCTTAAGGCTGTTGATAAGGCCACACAGAGTAAGTCAGAGTATTCAGATGTAGTCTCTGTTAAGACTCTTGTTAAGGCTTCATTCCCAATGGTTGCGAACAATGCTGATGAGTTTATCGCAATTTTGAGCAACCCTGGTCTGCGTACTGCAACTGTTACCGATGAGGTTCGTATTATGAGCAACCTCGACTTCACTGGTAAGACTCTGCCTGAGAGCCCATTCTTTACTGGTACTTTGGTTGGTAACAACTGCGTAATTAGCGGTGTTACTTCAGATCATCCTCTCTTTGCGTCTGTTCACAGCGCTAAGGATCTTACAATTGATGAGAGTTGCGTATTTACCTCTACAAAGGCAGGTCTGTTCGCTGCACTCACAGCTGAGGCTACAGGTACAATCTCGAACGTTGTAAATAAGGCTGCGGTTACTCTTAATATGACAACTGCTACAGATACATCTATTGCTGTTGCAGGTATTGTAGCCGTTAGCGATGCAAGTCTTGAGAACTGTAAGAACTTCGGTGCTGTAACATATACCAACACCGCAGCATCTCATGGTGGCCTTGTTGCAGGTCTGGCTGCTTATTGCCAGGGTGCTGTTAGCAAGTGTGAGAACAACGGTAAGGTTACAATGTCTGTTCCATATCTCTCTGATTTCGGTGCTGTTAAGAGTATCTCTAACAACCCTATCCATATTGGAGGTCTTGTAGCTTATCTTGGTGCAAATGCTCCAGTATCAGAGTCTACAAATAATGGTGATATTGACTACGACATTACCCACATCGAGAAGATTGCAGTATCATGCGGTACAAACCGTCCTCGTATGGGTGGTATTGTCGGTATGGCTCAGAGCAGCATTACCAAGTGTACAAACAACGGTAAGATTGATGTTCTGGTAACTACCTCTAACCAGAGTGTTTATACAACCAACAACTACCCAGTTAACGTTGGTGGTATCTCTGGTGGTGCCCCTTCTGATGAGTCTGGCGCAACTGGTGCTGATATTACCGAGTGTACAAACAATGGTGAGATTATCGCTACTACCTATTGTAAGGGTACAACGCCTACTTGCGGCGGTATTGTAGCATATCCTGGCTATGAGGACCCTTCACAGACCAACCTTATTACCCGTTGCGAGAACAAGGCAAAGATTACTGCAACAACATTTGCTATTGCTCGCGTTGGTGGTATTGCTGGTGGTAGTGGTAACATTACCTACTGTAAGAATACTGGTGAGATTGAGGGCCATCTCTCTATTGAGGACGGTAACATCGGCGGTATTGTCGGTTGGCTCTCTAAGGGTCACAAGTTCGAGTACAACGAGAGCTACTGCAAGCTCAGCAATACTCGCGCACCTGGTACAAGTGGTACTTCAGAGGTTGGTGGTCTTATCGGTGAGCACGGCAACTATGCAAGCTGCGCAGGTGAGGGTCGCGGTTGTAAGGTTAAGTGCGACATCTCTTACGACTATGGCAACGAGAAGTGGTTTGGTGCAGTTCTGGGTTACTACTGGGGTTCATCAGCGGTTACTCTGGGTACTGCAGAGGAGCCAATTAAGGTTCTTGGTGGTAGTATGACCTACACAGAAGGTACAACTCAGATTACCGCAGAAAACTACACCCTCTACACTAACCACAGCTCTGCTGGTGGTAAGTCTGGTAGCAAGGCATTTACTATTCATGTTAAATTTGGAGAATAAACTATGAAAAAGATATTTTGTATTTTAAGTCTGTGTCTAATGTTTGCAGTCGCTTGTGAGAAGACTGCAGACACAGATATGACAGAGAAGAACGATTCTTCACTTGTTGTTGTATCTCAGACAATTGCTGACCACAACGCAGTTATTATCCAGCCATCTAATTCAAAGATTACAGCACCCGTTGTAGTGGTTGTGGCTGATGATATTACTCTGGCTACACGTATGACAGTTTCTGCAACTCCAGAGGTGAACTTTAAGGCTGCAGAGCACTGCCTTATCGGTCGCTATACTCTCTGTGTTATCGAGGCAGGAGAGACAGAAGATGTATCATACCTTAATGATATTAAGAGCGCATTTCCAAATGCGAGCAAGCTCTATCTGGTCAGCTACCGAAATGGCGTAGCATACACAGCAGCTATGCAGATTCCTGCAACATTTGCTGCCTATGCTTGCGTCTCTGGTGCAATCGATGTAGAGTCTTACAAGGTTAACAACTTTACTCAGCCAGTATCATTCGTACATGTTCACGCTAAAAACAACCCTGAGTACAAGTGGACAGGTGTAGAGGACAAGTCTGTATCTGTACCTTTGAGCATTGGCGCGGTTGTGGCAATCAACGAGTGTACACACTACAAAACCACAGCGTTTACCCCTCGTGAGGGTAAGGGTCGCGTAACCTGCACACAGTATCTGGGTGGCTTGAACGGTAGCGATGTTAAACTCTACACTGTCGACAGCGCAAATAGCGGCTGGTGCGACGAAGAGTTTGAGGTATATAACCAAATTTGGAATTTCTTTAAAACACGTTAAGCGATATGAAGAAAATTATAGTTTTGTTTGCGGCGTTGCTCCTTTGCAGCGTAGCTACAGCTGGTACAACTAAAAAGAACCAGACCATTACAGATCAGGGCCTTACCAGAACATACCATCTCTATATTCCTGATAATTTGCCTGCAGGTGCACCGCTCGTATTTATCCTTCACGGATACGGTGGTAGTGCAGAGTCGTACTTGAACAATACATCCCTGACCTTCAAGAAACTTGCTGAAGAGGAGAAGGTAATGTTGTGCTACCCTCAGGCAACTAAGGACCCTAAGCCAAATACAGGTTGGAATGTATACTACCCTTGGCAGATTGACAGAATGCAGGTAGATGACTGCGAGTTTATCTGCAACCTTGCAAAGCACTTGCAGACCACCTACAACCTCTCTGCAAAGAATACCTTCCTTACAGGTATGTCAAATGGTGGTGAGATGTGTTACCTTATGGCTTATCGCAAGCCAGAAGCGTTCGGTGCTATCGCATCTATGGCGGGCCTTACACTCGTTGAGATGGCTAAGCGTCATAACTACACTAAGCCAGTAGCATTTATGGAGGTTCACGGTACAGGCGATACAACCTCTCGTTGGGAGGGTGATCCTACAAACCAGTATGGTTGGGGTGCTTATCTTGCTGTTCCTCTTGCTGTTGAGGCTGTTGCTGCTGCAAACAAGTGTATGTATCAGCAGACTACAGAGATTGCTACAAAGGCAAATAGAATTCAGCTCCACCGCTACTATGGTTCTCCATCAGGTAAGGAGGTTCACTTCTACGAGGTTACAAACGGTGGTCACAACTGGGCAACAGATTCATTCGACTCTTGCCGCGTGATTATGGAGTTCTTCAAGAAGTACATGACAAAGTAGCACGACTCTAAATGCAAAAAAGTAGGAACGCTCATGCGTTCCTACTTTTTTTATCCCCTCTTTTTGTTTGAGTTTGATATTTTTATCGAGCAACGTCACGCACGCATCGAGACATAGTAGAGCGCTGGTTTGACTGGAGCATACTATTCTCCATATAGATATTGTTTCCGTCACGAGACCAACCAGTCTTCTGTTGACCGTTACCTATCTCTGTAGGCTTTGGATTGCTACCATTCATACCATATGAGTAGTATGTTCGGCTATATGCCTGAGAACAGCCACTCCAGAATGAAGATGCACAGTAGAAGTGCATAATAGACAGCTCGCGCTGATTTGGCAGTCGGTAGCCCTTTGGGCAATATGGGTTATTTCCCAGTGAGCGGTCAATATTTGCTTGTATATCAGGGAAGTTGATTTCATTGTAGCTTGGGCAGTTCTGCGATGTCGCCTCAAACTGCCAGTAGAGACGATTTTGCGCGGAGAGCTCGTCTGAATATACAAGGTCTACACCATCCTGTCCCAGATAGCGGATAGACTTTTCGTTGAGGTAGGTAAGGTCAAAGAGTGGCACAGCATCTGAGCCTTTGACCTGAACATAGTCGGTAGCGGTGTCGTTAATATTGGCATTGTCAGTATCATCCATACCCAAATTACGCACACAGCGCACCTCCCAGCGAGTCATACGACCCCAGTCATAAGAACCTTGAAGGTCTCCGATAGATGATCCCTCCTCTGCCCAAACAATATATGGGCTGTTGCTATTGGTACCATAGCGAGTACTTGAGACTACGTGCTGACGCCATACGGTCTCATCGTTGCTATCCTTCTCGCTCGCGGTACGTTTATACAAACGCGCGGTATTATCAATACCATCTGCACCCATCCACACACCGATAAGCTGTTTGATAGATGCTGTATACCAGCGAATCTCGCCAGGCTCGATAACTCCGTTACCATTGTTGTCACGGTTGCGTGTCATGCAAGAGTAACGCAAATATTTGTAGTTTGCATCGCTCTTTGTGCCGTCACGAAGCACCGACTCCTCATTTGTGGCCGTTAGATTGAGATACTTATCCCAGCGAACACCTGTTGTGAAGGTTGTGTTGTTTTTGCCTATAAGACCCCACTCGCGCAGTGTATTGAGTCTGCCATTGTAGTCACTGCTGTTTCCGCGATCCTCGCTTGTACCATAGCTCACAGAGTTGTATGTCAGCTTTTCGTACTCGTCAAAGTGCTCCGTACCCCAAGCTGTCTGAAGATCAGCGTGATTTTGGTTGTATACGCTCTGAATTGAGCGCTGCTGAATTGTATATGACGAGCCGACAACAGTACTCTCCTTATCAAGGCTCTCCTTAGTATCCGATAGGATGTGCATCAGACGCATATTGTCCTGATTGACAACTCGTTTCCACAATAGTGGGCCAGCATTAGAGGTAAATGGATGCTCATCGTAGTAGAACTCATTTACAAAGGCGGTAAGTACAATCTGGCCGTTGCGGTCAAAGATGTTCGGCTGACCTGCATCATAGGCTTTCTTCTGCTCACGAAGGAGCTTTACCAACTCGTCAACGTACATCGTCTGACCATCGGATGTAGGGTATGGGTTACCATTTACATCGACCTTTGTAGAGTGCGGAATATAAGGCACTCGCTTTTGTGAATAGGTGTTGCTCCACTTCTCATTTAGGCGGAACTCAACCCACTTGAAGTCAAGACCTGTTGTAACGTCGGTGCCATTGATAACAGTCGGCTTACCCTCGCTGAATGGGGTGCGGACATACCAAGTAACATCGTCGGCCTTGATATACTTCTGGTCGAAACTCATAACGTGTGTTTCGTAGTGAGCATCGCAGTCAAAAATCTCCTGCAGCGCGATAGTAACCTCGCCTGTAGCACCCGGAGCATTCTCCGTAATACCCTCAGTATCATCGTTTGAGCTATCAACCTCTACACGAATGTCGTTTACGCCATTAACGGTTATTGTGTAGGTGTAGGCAGTATTTCTCTCGGTGTTAAAATCTGCAGGACCTGCGTGAGAGAAGTCACCCAGATGGACTACGTAGCGTACCTCTGCGCTAAGTGTACAGCCATCTTTGACCTCTGTATCTGAGATGGCATAGTCGGTATTCATTGTAAGACGACCTGTAAGAACAACATAGGTGGAGTTGTTGTTGGCATACTCCCACTCGCCATTCAAACCCTCGCTATCCTTAATCTGTCGCTCGCGGTCACTATACTGTGTAGGGCTCTTTTTAGGTTTTAGATTGTTTTCAAGCAGGTAGAATGAGAATCCGTAGCGGGTTTTATCATCATCAGTAGTGGTCGTTGAGCCTGCCTGATATACATCCTCATCCTCAACATTTTTTGTTGGGGTGTCAAAATATCCACGTGCCGAGTCTGTTGTTGGAAGGTTGTATTTACCACGAACATTTTTATCCATTAGATAGGTGTCACCCGAGACGTTGAATATCTGCCACTTCTTAAGCTCAAAGGAGTCGATCTCATCATTGCCGACCTTTACCCAGAAGCGCACCTTGGCATCTATACGACGCAACTGCAGCGTGCCAGATAACGCGGCTGTATTTACAGGTGAGAGCTCTCCAGTCATTGGGAAGTATCCACTACGCTCAACAAACTCCTGGTTGAGGCTAACGACCATATCAAGGAGTTCATCTTGGTGTTGCACCTGGTTAAGCACCTCTGGTGAGACGCTAACCATCTTGGAGTCAATATTTGAGACACCGAAAATCTTGCAGCCACTACGGGCGATAGTGTGAATCTTGATTGTACCGGAGCAGCTCTGACTATCACCCTCGGGGACATTAACATACCACGCATCTTCAGTTGAAGAGGTTACAGCATTTGTTGAAGCCAACACATCGGCAACGTCAAAATAGCGACCATAAATCTTTTTACCTTCGTTATCAAAGATGTAGATATAGAGGTTGTAAATCTTCGCCTCGTCAGAGATTTCTGGCATAGTCTGACGGGTAACGATATTATGCTCAAGATTTTGCGCACCAAAGTTGAGAATCAACTCCACAGGCTCGCCCTCTTTAGCGGTTGGACTGTCAAGGTAGCTGTCAGTGCAACTGCAAAAGCAGAGTAGCGTAAGTAGTATGTATAGTAGCTTCTTCATTGTTCTATTATGTGCAACTAGTTAAACTCAACCTCCTCGTTCTTCTCCACCCACGGTAGTACGGTAAAGTTAAACTGACCATCGGTCTGGCTAAAGTAGGCGTTAATAACTATCTTAATATGCTGATTTCTAAGCTGCTCTGTCATCGGCGTTACTGCTGCCGTCTGCTTGTCTACAACATTTATCTGACTGTTGCTTATAGACGCAGTTTTACCACCACTCTTCTCTATAATCCAGTCTCGGGTGGAGTTGTTAGTATTGCCAAAATTTGCAGTACCATTATTGTCGCGAAGGTAGTATCTGTTGTAGTATATGCGTAGATAACCTTCACTAACCTGGAATGTTAGATTGCTGCCAGAGTTTGCGGCCGATGTGCCACGGTAGTATTTTTTACCCGTAGCCACATTGGTCATATAACCACTACCATTGCCGCTGAAGCGCCACATGGCGTGCTCTTGACTTATAGCGTTGTCTACTGACGAAACTACAGCCATTTTACCCGAGCCGTTGTCTACAAGGTAGCGACCCGTGCTGCGGTTTTTGAGCATAAAGTTATCTGTGGTGTTTATGCTGGTAACAGTCTCTACGCCACCACTACCAACCTTTGCCGTAAGGCTCATGGTGTATGATGGTGCGCGATTCTCAAAGAGTGGTGTTTGGTAGATGCACTGCTCTGTAGATGCAGGCACGGTAATATCTGTGCCACCGGTATAGGTGTCGTAGAGCGGAAGAGCTCGGTATGTTACAGAGGTAGGTATAACGCCATTTTTTGGCAGGATGTAGCTTGTAGATGGGTTGAAATTACTGAACGATATGTCGTCAATCTGCATAGGGAAGTCGGAGTGGTTGTAGAGGCTAACCTCAAACAGCACCACCGGGCGCAACATGTCGATAGTGGTCGAAGAGTTCTCTACGCCGATACTTACAGCCTTTTCTGCGGTCAGCAGCAGTGGGTGCGAGTTATCTATGACGGGCGTTGTGCGAGAGGTGAGGGTCGTAAATAGGGTGTTGCTATTAAAATCATCACCTGCCTTAAGGGCGTTGAGCATCGTTTTCGCCTCTGAGAGCAGAGCTCGCTCGGTATTTGCATAGGCATAGAGCATGTAGTTGCCCACATCGAGGTTTGTAAAGGTTACATCTTTAACCTTCTGCTCATCGCCTGTCAAGGCTGTTATGCGCTGAATCTCTGAGATATTACCCATAGAGTTTACAAGCACAAGGGTAACATCCTCCATGCCGCCACCCATATATATATCGCCATCGCCTGGGACTGTGGCACGAGTTAGAGGTGTCGCGTTTATAGATACGGTCAGCGCCCCCTGCCCCGAGTATATACTCTCGGAGTGAGTGCAACCAAATGCGGTTAGCAGTGCAAACAATAGTATGTGAACGACTCTGTTCATCTGTTAAAATACTAAATCACCCACTGAGGCATTAACCTCATCCCAATCTGTTGTACGCACCTGAACGTCAAACTTGTCAGGCTGTACGGTAACTACATATATATATTTTCTACCTGCGCGCCATACCATATCCTTGCCCTCGCTGTCCTTTGTAGGCAGAGCTACGGTCATGGTGATTGTGTCGGTTGTTGCCCACTTAACATCGAGGGTGAATGTTATGCTTGGCGCTGCAATGCCCTGAGCGACAACAAGCGACTGTGGCAGGAAGAGGTCAAACTCCTCCGGATAGTCATCTGCGGAATGTGGAATCAATCGTCCTTCGCTGCTGCTCCACTCGCGTAGACGCTCGGATGCCATTATATCATCAGGATTTACGTAACTGCGAGCACCATATACCCACTTCTCTGTCACATCGGGGGTGGTGTCGGTCATGTCATACGGCAGCGCTCCGATGTAGTTGAGGCTGGTGAAGAATAGATGCTTGAGTCTATACTCACACTCGGCACCAGGAGCCATGAACTTAACCGTAACGGCAGAGAGCGTGTGGTGGAAGTTTAGCTCTACAGGCTTGCCATTGTTCTTTGTCGGGCAACCCACATAGGCAACCATCATGTCGTCATTGCGCTGCAACATGTTGTACTCCAACGCCAGCGTTCTTGCTGTAGCAGTACCCAAGACCACTGACGAAGCGGGCCAGTAGGCTCTGAACTCGTAGCTGCCATCCATCTGCCAGTGCTGAATTGGGTCGTAAATCCACCCCGTTGGGGCTTTGGCGTCAGTTGTATAGCTCACCTCTACATCGTGGAACACCTCTGAGCGGTCGCCATTATCTCTAATCCAATCTCCATAGACAGAGAATGGCTGAGCGCGGAAGGCGTCGGTGTCGGAGCCTCCGATAAGTGTCGCCGCACGAGTGCCACCACCCCTCTGCGTGCCAAAGGTGATAGTGTTGCCAGAGCCATTCTCTGAGCTATCAACCTTAACGCACGAAGCGGTTAGTAGCGCGATGCAAAGTATGTATACAAATCTTGACATTATCTCTTAAATTTGTGAGTATTGAGGGTTATCAGCCCTCAATACCCTAAATGGTTGCTTAGATTGAAATTACACCGTCAACATTCTCCCAATCAACGACTGCTGGAGCGAAGTGAATCTCATCACCTGCTGGGTCGATGTCGATAGTGTAGGTGATGTTCTTACCCTGCTCCCAAGCTGGAACTGCTGGGAAGTCGACGAAGTACTTAGTAGCGCTATGTTCTACAGTAGCTGTCTGACCACCAGGAGCACTTGTAGTGATTGCGTAGTCGATAGTAATCTGCTGAACACCGGCAGACATAGCCTGTGGAAGAACGAAGTAGTTCTCTGCTACATCAGCAGTACCTGCACCATAGTGGCGAGCAGTTGTTGTAAGAGTCTGCTCGCACTCCCATACCTTAGATGTCTGAGAGCTGGTGTTAGACCATACATCGTACTTAACAGCTGTAATAGTGTTAGTCCACTGAACAGTAGTTGCACCTTGATCGTGTACATTTGTAGTCTTCAGAGTAAGGCTACCCTCATCATAGATATTTTTAATTGTAATCTTCTTAACAACAACATTCCAGCTAGTTACAGCCTCTGGAGACTCGTTTCTGTTGTCCAGGCGGAAAGCCTTAACCATGATGTTCAACTTTGCAAGAGCGTGGTGGAAGAGGGTAGGTACACCAGTAAAACCGTAGTGTACAGTGTTTGCAGTCTGCTGCATAGCCTTGTCAGAGTAGAGAAGGTCTACTGGATTAGCTGCGTCAACCTTGAAGGTCTCATACTTAATGGTCTGCTGAACATCAGCGTCGCTAATCTTTGGAACTGCAGGGCTATTTGCATCTTCATTGTAAGGAGCGTAGCTGATAAAGTCGAGGTGACCCTGTGTAGGCCAGAAGTAGGTCTCGCCATTAGCTGCCCAGTAACCGTTACCATCAGCAACCTTGTAAATAATCTCAGCATTTTGAATGTAAGGTGAGTGTGAACCTGGAGTCAGAGAGTTCTCGTAGTAAGCATAAGTACCGAAAGGAATATCGGTTGGGAATGCTACCTCTGCACGAGATGAAGCCTTGAACTTAGCTACCTCAAAGGTAATCTCATTCTGGTCTGCAACAGTTGCAAGACCCTCATTTTTTACGCAGCTTGTAAGTGCTACACCTACAACGGCTGCCAACAAGAAAAACTTTTTCATAGTTGTAAAAATTGGTTAAAGAAAATTGTGAATTGTGTTTGGTTGTTTTTGTTTTTGTTTTGTTTTGTTTTGTTATAATTGTTAGTTAGTTGGTTAGTTTCTAGGCCCAATAGGAATTGTCTCCTCAATATCTTTCCAGTCATCAACATCCGGGGCAAAACCACCGTTACCCTCAGGAATCACAATATCTGGAATATCCCACTCCTCCTCAATAAGCAACCAGTGTCTTTCGCGAGCATCCTCAGTCTCAAATATTGGCTCCATATCGATAACCTTCTGGTGGGTCTTGCCATCGCGGGTAAGAACGCTCAGGGTTACATGTAGGTCGCTCTCAACATCTTGAATCTTTCCGAAGGTGTTAAACACAGCACAAAGTACCTCGTTATTCTCACCATCGCGCGTATTTGGGTCTATGTTGCGCTGCATCTCAAAGTAGAGCGAGGCAGGCGACTCGCTATTTCTAATATTTGGGCCGAAACAGTTTGATGGCGCTACGCCTGTAAGTAGTGCTTGGCACTTGGCATTTTTTGCCATATTACCGGCTCCGGTAATCTTTATCTGTATATAATAGGTATCAACAATAGTATGGGCATCCAGCTCAATGTTCTTAATGCCATGGTGTGAGTGCATGTTAAGCTCTGATGCACGGGCAACCATCAGGTGCTCAGGTGGATAGAGCACTGTTCCAAACTCATCAGCTCGAGTGTTAAAGCGGCTGTAGAAGTACTGTGGAACGGTCTGGGTAGTCGCTTGGATAGTATTGTAACTACTCTCGTCAGAGATTTGTGTAACATCAAGGTCGAAGTTGTAACTGAGCAACTTATATCTACCCATTGTTAGTGATAGTGGACCGCTAAGAACCTCATAGCCATTCTCATCAATCCTCTTTGTAGAGATAAATCCCTGCGAAAGGATTGGCGCACCATCCGGTTCGTAGATAAATACTCGCATCATATCTGATGTTATCGGCGGAACCTCTACATTTGGGTTGTATATGTCGCATGTGACATTGTGGATGCCGTCGGTAACCAGTCTCACCTTGAGCAGTGCCGAGTCCTCTGGGTCAAAAAGTGGACGGCGGTGGCACGAGAGCGCAAGAGCCGCAGAGAGCAGTATGAACAACTTTACCAGGCCTCTCATAGCGCACCTCCTCTCTTCTTATATGGAATACGAATTGGCACAACCAGCGACACCTTTAGCTTCGTAGGGCCAAAGTAGCTTATGCGGCCAACCTTTGACTTATCTCGCCAGAGCAGGCTATAGTCATCGGCAGGGTAGTAGTGGCGATATGACGATGATAGGTAGCCCAACGAGAGCGAGAACTCCATGTTGAGGTGGCGAGTAAGTTTAATGGCATATCCATAAGTAAGACCTGCAGACCAATACTCACCCTGATAGCATATGTCGTAGTCATTCTGGAAGTCAAATCTCGAGCTCATGCCATAGAGTCCCAAGAAGTGTCCGTGTAGCTTATTGGCGTAGTAGTTGTTTTTGCGGAACCAGTAGCGAGCCTCTGCACCCATCTCCCACATCTGCAGGCAGTACTTATTGCCCGTCTCCCACCACGGAAAGACATCCTCAACCATTACTGACCAGTGGTTGCCGATAGGTAACTCTAGCTCGAAGTTTAGAGCTGTCACGGCATCATAGAGCAGGTTGGTCTTGCACGCAAAAACGAGGGTGTCGGCGCTAAAGAGCTGCTTAGCAACCAACTTCAACGGTTCAACCGTAGGCAGTGGAGCCTGTGTGTGGAGTGAAGTTTGCGGCAAGAGCATTGGCTGCTGCTTCACAAAGTTGAACTTTTGGTAGACAACCTGAATGCGAGAGTTTCGGATTACGGGATAGTACTTTTGGTAGAGGTAGCGGTAGGCTACATCCTTTGAGAGTCTCTGCTTCTTGACCTCAATAGGTACTGTGTTGTCGTTGATAATGTTGTATAGACGCTTTTTTGTACCCGGGCTGAGCTTCTTATCGAGAGCAATATAGTGGCGCAACTGCTCCCAAGACTCGCCATCTGGATTTACGGTAAGGCGCTCCTTGACACTTGGATGGCGACGCTCCATGTAGCTACGCATTGTGGCAGCACGGCGACGCGACAGGTTCTGGTTACGGAGATATGGACCCTCTGGTGAAGATTGCGAAACGATAACAATAGAATCGAGTCTATTTTTTCCATGCAGAGAGTCGAGCTGTTTAGCCATAGCCCTGAGGGTGTGGTTGTTACCCAGATAGAGGGTATCAAGCTTGGATTTGTCCCAACGGAAGTGGATTTCGTAAGAGGTGGTGTCAGATACAACAATATTCTGCTGTGCCAAAGATGGTACAGCTATCAACGCCAGCAGTAGGGTTAGTAAATATGTTGTAAATTTCTTCACCTATATCGAAAACAAAACCACACAATCATGGCAAAGTTAATCAAAATAATCCAAAAAATCTTGATTTTTGGGCTCTTTTTTTCATTTCCATTACCCCCCCCTATATTTTTTATATTTATTCATGCGCTATAGTGCTGAAAAACAGCTTTTTATAGGAATTATTCCTCGCCTTGAACTCGGGCTATGAGTTCTGTGGCGGTGCAGTCGAAATATTTACGGCAGAACTTGAAAAACTTAATCTGCGACATGTGTACCTTGTTGGCAATCTCTGTGGGGGTTGTGTCGCGCACCTTTGCCATCTGGTCGTTCACGCTTAAAAGGTTAAACTCATATGGCTTATCGCCGGCGTGTCGGACAAAGTAGTTGTAGAGCTTCTCGTCCATCCTTACGAGCGTAGTGTCGAAGGCAAAACCGGTAATATGGTCGTGGTCATTGTGCACAAGCTCGGCAATAATTAGACAGGTGGAATTGACGCAGCCGCTACGCTTTACTGCGTCTTTCCCGCACGGAACCTCGGATATAAACAGACATCATTGGCAAGTTCTGCGCAGCAGAATATCTTTTGCAATATAAGCAGTTGTAAGTGTGCAGGCACCCGCAACTGCTTATATTACAAAAGCCACCCCTTTCGGAGTGGCTAGCCAATGATGTTTGTTTGCATCGCTCGTGATTCCGGCGGTGGAGACGGCGAGGCTTGTTAGTCTCAAATACTCAAAGCGTTGTATGATTTGCACTATACATCCTCACACCACACTCACAGACAATCATATATACATTCTGCAAATACTTTAACCACTACTTGTAGAATACGATAAGATTTTCAATGCCCCCCCCAAAAAAAATAAGAGGCCGATGTTTGAGAAATATCAACAACGGCCTCTTTATGGCTTGCACTTACATAGCCCGCAGGCTATTGTTTAGGGATTATGATGTAACCACGATCTTGTCCTGAATGAGTACTGCCATCCTTGCGATAAACAATTGTAATACGGTGCTTACCTTTGTCAATACCAGTAAATTCAACTAACTTATAATTGGAAATATCAGTTCCACTACTTTGTGCACCACGAGTATATGCCTTAACTTTGCTATCACCATATGAAGTAGAGTTAGTGATTGTTGCATCCAACTGACTGACCATTACATAGTCGTAATAAGATTCTGCAGAGCTTCTAACATACAGCTTAAAAGTCTCATATCCAGCAATATCTATATACATTGTGGCTCCAGTACTATTAACATTATAATTGCTATAACTCTCGTAAACGCCATCATATAGTGATGAGTTTGGATTTGATATAGATGTAGATTTGCGCCAGTTGTTATTAAGGTTTAGAGTGTATGCCCTACTAACATTCTCTACAAAAATATCTCCATATTCACTCCAATATTTACTCCAACCACTATGGGATTTATAAGCATTGATGCAACCCTCAGGTACATATATCCTACTTGTGCTATACACATTGAATGTAGTCTCGCTGATAGAAGGAGGAGTAGTAGATAGGCATTTTATTGAGGCGACTGAATTATACCCCCAAAACGCATATTTTCCTATTGAGGTTACACTCGCTGGTATAGTCATAGTATTGAGGTATTTAGAGCCCCAAAATGCAGACTCACCAATACTCTTTACACCCTCTTCAAGAGTTATCTCAGCAGTATTTGTACACTCATAAAATGCATCATCCTCGATTGTGGTGACACTACCTGGGATAGAAATTTTCTTTATATTAGGGCATACCTGGAACGCCTTTATACCAATAGTTGTTACACCACTCTCGATAGTTAGAGATGCTAAGTTTGTACAATTTATAAAGGCTCCTTCTCCAAGAGTTTTAACATTGCCAGGAATAGTAAGCGAGGTGATTCCAATACATTCATTAAATGCCCACTGTCCGATTTTAGCAACGCCACTACCTATCTCTACGCTATTTAGAGAGCTACACTTCGCAAAGGTGGTATACTTAATCTCTGTAACACCATCAGGAATTGTTATGCTTGCCAACGATTTGCATTCATAAAATGCCGCCTCTCCAATAGTTGCAAGGGTTGCCGGCAAATCAACACTTTGTAGTGCAGAACAACCATCAAATGCAGAATCTCCAATTGCTGTAACACCTTGAGGAAGGGTAATACTTTTTAACTGAGAACAACCATCAAATGCACATTTACCTATTTCAATCAGGCTATCAGGAATATTGATGTCTATCAACTTGCTACATCCATAAAAGGCAAATGATGGAATAACGGTCATTTTATTGCTCAACTTAACTGACGCAAGGTTACTACTACTTGAAAGCTTGTCACCAATGCTTGTAATACTCTCAGGGAGAGATATGCTGGTTAAAGTTGTCTTATCCTCAAACATTCTTAATCCCCCAATCTTGGTAGGAGCTTGACTAAATGTAATTTCACCCTGACCATTATTGTATGTATGAGAGAGTATGGAAGCACCAAAATCGGCATATTCAGAGATTGTCAACGCCTTATTATCGCTAGTGGTATATACAATTGTATTCTCTGCAGAAGTACTCATTATCTCTATATCAGCGCTGTATTTACTCCAACCACTAGCCTTTGTATACTCATACAGATAAGCACCTGGTACATATATTTTTCTTCCCTCGGCATTGTTTTCAAACGCATTTCCGTACGACCAGTTAATCGCCGAAGCCGGTGCGCCCATACAGTACACACTTGAGAGATTTCTACAATAGTTAAACGCATCATAATGTATCTCCTTAACAGAGGCTGGAATAATGATACTTGTTATTCTAGAACCATGAAATGCCGAATTTCTAATCACCTCAACACCATCAGATATGATTATATTTACATTCTCATTACCGCAGGAACTAAATGTATAATAACTAATAGTCTTAACACCTGATGGAATATTAATGCTTTCAATACTTGTGCAACTTTGGAATGCAGATGATCCAATTGAAGTAACACTCTGAGGAATAGAGATACTCTTTAGTGAAGTACACACTTTAAATGCCGAATCTCCAATTGATGTAATACCATCGTGTAGCTCAACACTATTAAGCTGCTTCCAATTCATGAATGTTATTTGCCCCACCTCATTGAGCTCGGCTGGGAATACAACATCTGTAATTAACTCGCCGTTAAGATAGACTTTCGTTCCATTTTCAACAGGTGTAGAGCTATAACTGATTGCTCCTGTTTCATTCTTTAAGAACTCTATCTTACACCAAGCATCTATATCGCTTATATCTACTCGCTCTATATAGCGATTTGGATATTGTGTAAATGCGCTAGTGCCAATTTGATTGACCTTCTTACCAAGATAGAGTTCTTTTGTAATATTATTACTAAAAGCACTTGCCCCAATAGTCGTTACTTCATCGTGGATAATAATACGCTCAAGAGGAGAGTTATAGGCAAAGTTCTGATCTTTAGCACATGCATCACGTGCGATTTTAGTTACATGAGCAGGTATAACTATCTCTGTTAAGCCACAAAGTGCAGTAGCCACCAACTCACCATCTATTACCACATAACGATGGTCTTCTGTTACACAATCACCATAGAACTCCTCAAGTTGGTCGCATCCAAAGAATGCTGCCGACTCAACAGTTTTAACTCCTTTACCTAAAACGACCTTTTTTAAGTAGCTGCACTCTTCAAAGGCCTGCTCTCTAATTGCTGTGACACTATCTGGAATAACGATCTCTTTGATACCGCAGTTATAGAATATTCTACCAATTTCGGTCAAACCACTTCCCAGTGTTACCTCTGAGAGTATGAGGGTCGAGAAAGCAAATGTGCCAATTTCAGTTACACTATTTGGAACTACAACACTACTAAGACGACTTCTAGAAAATACATAATCACCAATTCGAGTTACGCCATCATTGATGGTTATGCTTTCAATACTTGAATTAAAAAATGCCCAATCATCTATCTCAGTAACTGTAGAAGGGAGGATTACACTTTTAATTGTAGTGCTTTCGTAGAATGCTCTATAACCTATCTTTGTCACAGGCCCATCAAACTTTATGACACCTAAGCCATCGGTGTAAGTATTAGATACTATTTCTGCACCAAAACCAGAGGTTTGTGTAGGTGTTACCACCTTGCCATCCTTTGATGTGTACCATATCTCATTATCAGCCATAACCTTCTCAAAGGTTGCCTCAAGAGCTGCCATTGGCTGGATATGGTTACGCTCAATGACAACCTCATTTGTAGTGCTCTTCTCAAACACCTTTCCGGTAGAGTCAAAGGCTGTAACCTTTATTCCGTTGCTAAAAGTAGTTGGTGGAAGTGCAATCCAAATCGCAATCGCCTCTTCAGCAGTTTTGCCGAGTTTAACATTTGCGTCAAGTTTAATCGTAGTATAGGCATCTTCGCCCATATGAACAATAGGCTCACCATGCTCATCCATCGATATATATGCCTCTCCTGAAATTTTCTCACCATTATTACCCTCAAGAGTTATGCTTGATAAATTGGCACCATTGATGTTATATAATTTTAGGCACAACCATCCGCAACCATTTTTGAAACTCAAAAAAGTATCTGATGTAGAGGCTGTCGCAGCAACCATTACACTTGCATCTCTACCAAACGAATTCTCAAGATATGTTTGAGATGATGGATAGCTCAATGTAACCACCCCATCAGTAGATAGAACATTGGTGCTACTATATGGATATACAGCATAAATTCTATCAATAGGCTCACCTGTCTGTGGGTCAGTTAAGCTATCAAGCGAGAACGTACCGCTATTATCACCTGTCGCGCCATTGAAGATATACTTGTTGTTACCCGTATTGCCTACAAATGCAGAGATAGCATCTGCCTCATGCCAACGAAGATAGGCTCCGTTTTCTACGTAGGTTCTTGTCTGGTCACTATCGAAACCAGCCGTTAGTTCAGAATATTTTACCAACATCCCCTGGGTTGGAATATCTCCTACCACTGGCTCCTCTTTGATACTATCTGCACAGGCTGTACAGAGGGCAATTACTATAAATAAAGCGTAAAATATACGATTCTGTTTCATGACAGTAATTAAATCTATGTTTTACAATGTATGCTGCTTGTTATTGCTGTTTAGGGATAAGCACATATCCACGATCTGCACCAACATCTGTAGAAGAGTCCTTGCGGTATGCAATAGTAATCGTGTGTTTCTGCTTGTCGATATTATCAAACTTAACTAATGTATAGTTTGATAACTCGGTGCCACTCTGCTGATTGCCGCGCGTGTGGAACTTCACTGATGGACTATTTACATCCGTAGTATTGTTAATTGTTGCGTCCAACTCACCAACCAATACATAGTCATAGATTGACTCCGCATCGCTACGCACATAGAACTGGAACTGTTCTAGACCTTCAATTGTAATATACATATATGATGTAACACCACCTGCATGGTAATTATATTGACTCTCATAGACGCCATCATAGAGAGCTGCATCAGGATTTGCAACAGTCGAAGATATACGCCATTGAGAGTTGGTATCTACAGTCACTTTTGCAGTAGTTTCGCCCTCATTACCACCTTCATTGCCACTCTCCCAAGGAACCGGTAAAGAGCCGTCATACTCCACTATGCTATAATTTCTCCATCCACTTGAGCTGTTATAATATGCCGACCAAGCGCCCTGAGGCACATAGATAGTCGTTAGGTTTGGATGATATCCATTATTTTGTGTGAAATTGTATGACGACGCAAGCGTAGGTGGAGTTTTTGACTTACAATAGATACTTCTAAGATTTGTAGTAAAATCGAGGTAATCATTAAATACAGTTACTCCACTACCCAAAGTCAAATGGGTTAACTTCTCACATCCTCTAAAAGTATTCTCATTAATTTTAGAGACCTTGTCTGGCACAGTAATAGTTTCAAGCGACCTGCAAAAAGAAAAAGCATCGAGACCAATTTCAGTTAAACTGCTTGGCAATGAAATACTCTTCAACGAAGAACAAATCCTAAAAACGTAGTTGCCGATTCTAGTTAAAGTACTTGGCAATGTGATACACATAAGATTATTACACTGTTCAAAGGCTGACTGGTCTATTGACGTTACACCCTCTGGAATAACTATCTCAAGAAGGTTAGAGCAGTTGTAAAAATTATAGTACAGAGACTTCAAATCTGCATCAAAAGTAATCTCACCCTCGCCTGTAGCCTCATCATATCTATTTTCAACAATATTAACATTGCCAAAATTGTAAATATACGGCTCTAATTTACTTGTTGCCTTGTATGTAATTTTCTTTGATGATATTTGAGATGGACGATGTGTTTCATCATAGAATCCATATAGCGAATAATTCTTCCAGCCAGAAGCCGCCTTGTACTTATCCAAAGACTTCGCCGGTACAAAAAGCCCCTTAAATGATGATGTCTTATTATTTGTAAACCACGGTGAGGCGTTAATCCCTGGAGGTGTAGTTGCATGGCAAATTATCTTTTTTAGTTGCTTAAAACTACCAAGGGATGTAAAACTTTCTATAGTTGAAGGGAGTGTCAACACCTCTATTGAACTCTCTCTAAAGCACTCATCACAAATGCCAGTTACTCCAGATGGTATTGTAAACTCCTTTACATCGCTATTTGAAGCATAACCCATAAGGTAATCATCCCATACCAAACAGAGACCATCAAGTTGGGCGCCTTTGCCCTTAAATTCCTTTAGTGATGTACAACCTCCGAATATATCCCACCCCATTTTTGTGACACTCTCCGGTATTGTTATCTCTTCTAATTTAGAGCAATAACAAAACGCATAACGACCAATCTGAGTAACACTCTCAGGGATAGTTATGTTCACAAGACGTGAGCAATAATAAAAAGTAGATTCTCCAATTGAAGAGACACCATATGGCAGAGAGATGCTGGTTAGTTTGCTCTTGTTGTAAAAGGCTCTATCTCCTATAGAAGTTACAGGGCCATCAAATAGAATAACGCCCTTACCATTCTCGTAAGTATTGGAGACAATCTTTGCGCCGAATACATCTGTTTTATATGGGGTAATTACCGTTTCGTCACTTGAGGTATACCATATCTCATTATCCGCCTGCACATTGAACTTAACCTCTAACGCCGCCATTGGCTGAATATGGTTTCGTGTGATTGTCAGTGGTTTAGTGGTGCTGATACGGAATATATTACCATCAACATCCTCTACAGTTAGGCTTATACCACTCTCAAAAGTTGTCTCAGGAATAGTCAACCAGAACTCAACAGGCGACTCAGCTGACTCTCCAATGCCAACACCTTCACCGCAATTGAGCGATACAACGGATGTAGCATCTTCAGCCATGGTTACTATAGGTGCCTCACCATATGCTATTGCGACAGTTGCGTGACCTGCAATCTTCTCACCTGCATTACCTTCAACTGAGATGCGCTTAACTTTAGGTGCCTCCTCTTGATACAGTTTCAACTTAAGATAGCCGCAAACGTTTCTAAAATTCAGGAATGTGTCCTCTGTATTCTCTGTTACAGCGACCATTGTATTTGCATTTCGACCAAAGGAGTTCTCTGCATAATACTGCTCAGCAGGCAGGGTGAGACGCATAACTCCACCCTCGGTAATCCTTATACTATCATCATAAGGATATACAGCGTATATCTGTTCTATGATATTACCTGTACCGAGCTGTGTGCTAGGGATATGCTTGAATGTACCACTATTATCGCCGGTCTGACCAGTAAATTGATACTGACGATTCAACGTATTGCCAAAGAACGCCACAATATTATCTTCAGCATGCCAGCGAAGATATATTTCATTATCAATATATGTTCTTGTTTCACCATCCTCAATAGAGGCTGTAAGATTTGGCAAACTTCCCATATCCGTTGGAGTATTTAACGAAGACGGTGCGTCATCTGTACACGCTATAGCACCTATCGCTAAGGCTATAACAATAAGTTTGAATAACCAATATTTCATAGCAATATAAGATAATAGATAAAGAAGCAAATGATCAGTTTCGTGCGAATTTCCTTAAAGACAAAATTTAATCCCAACCCTGTTCAGGATCGACATTTGGCTTCTCCAACTGATCTGGTAAACTTACTAAAAATCCCTGTTCTACTGCACTTTCGAAGACATCCAATGTTGGTGCTTGATAAAATTTCTTCATTATAATCAATATTAATAGTGAATTAATAATTCTATTTCCATGAGACTTGAGTTGTCTATTCTCTAATCATATAAAGGTTACCGCGCAAAGATATGCAATATTCTCCAATAATTGACGCATCGTTAGGGAAAAAAGATCAATCATAACAAGGCTTGCGAAATTTCATTCCAAGATCCGATTTGTGCCTACTGGCTAAAAAATGTATACTTTACGAAATAAACTAAGAAATGCCCATTTCCCCAATTTTTTGCTTATAATTTGCCAAATCTAGATTTTTTTAAGGCGATTTTGCAAATTAAGGATGATAAAATGGAGTTATTTGCATTCTTGAAAGATGCTAGTGATAATATGTCTGTAATTTTCCACAATTATATTTTAGAATACCAAAAGTAGGCGGGATTGACGCAGCCGCTTCGCTTTACTGCGTCTTTCCCGCACGGAACCTCGGATATAAACAAGCATCATTGGTAAGTTCTGCGCAGCAGAATATCTTTTGCAATATAGGCAGTTGTAAGTGTGCAAGCACCCACAACTGCCTATATTACAAAAGCCACCCCTTTCGGAGTGGCTTGCCAATGATGTTTGTTTGCATCGCTCGTGATTCCGGCGGGATTCGAACCCACGACCCACAGCTTAGAAGGCTGTTGCTCTATCCAACTGAGCTACGGAACCATCGTCCTGAATATTAGCAATATGCTAAAATGGATGCGCAAAAGTAATATATTTTTTTTAATTTTTCTACAACTTATCAACTATTTTTCTCATAAAGTCGAATAATCGGCGGCTGGGGCGGTGGTTGCGCTTCCAGCTGCGGAGGCGTTGCATTTGTGTTGGGTACAGATAATCAAGTAGTTGTGTTGTGTAATATATTCCCCAATCAAGCACAAGTGCTGTGAGAATTACCACATAGAGTTGGGTGTTTGCATCTGCGCCATGGCGTGCTGCAAGCAGCCATGCTCCAACGACAGTAAGGTTTAATAGGCTGATAAGCACGGCGGTGCTGATGTGTGAGATTCCCAAGTCGATAAAGAGGTGGTGAAGGTGTGTTTTATCGCCAATAAGTGGTGATATTCCCCGAGCGATGCGGGCAATCATAACTCTCAGAGTATCAAATACTGGCATTGCAAGGGTTGCAAGCACAAAAGGCACGAGAGCATAGTTATTCTCAACAGCAAGGGTGTTATATTCGGGTTTGCAAATCACCTCCATAACGAAGGCGGAGAGTACGACACCCATCTGCAGTGAGCCTCCGTCGCCGACGAACATCTTTGACTCTATGCCAAAGGCGTTATGGAGTAGAAATGGAATCACGGCGCCAATGGCAGCAATTGCCAATGCAAAGAGTGCGTAATCACCAACAGCGTCGAAGATGTAGGCGTAGATTGCGCAGACGCTGATGCAGAAGATTGAGAAGAGTCCATCGGCCCCGTCAATAAGGTTTAGGGAGTTAATAATACCCACGATAGCGACTATTGTCAGCGGAACATATACCCACTCTGTAAGGGCGTTGATACCCCATAGACCATGGAAATTGTTGAGTGATAAACCACCGATGTAAATGAGTACTAAAACGGTGATAATCTGAGATATAAGGCGTATGATAGGGGAGATGTCGAGCACGTCGTCCAGAGCCCCGACATAGGTCATTATCATCATGGCTGAGATAATGACAAAGAGCTCTGAGGAGTCGATGACTGTATGTGCTGCCAGCAGACCCGCAACAATACCGAAGAATATGGCTAATCCACCCAAAACGGGTACCGGGCGAAGCTGCAACTTGCGGGTATTGGGGTTGTCAACGATATTCTTTGCCTTGGCAAATTTTACCAAATATGGGTGTATGATTGCCACGCCGATAAACGAGGTGACAAAGGTGATAACTATCAGTGCGACTCTCTCCATAGATAGCAGGGTATTACTTCTTCATAAATCCGCCACCAAAGTAGAACCTCAGACCCAAGCCTACAGTGTATTTATTGGCAAGGAACTTTTGGCTACAATCGTAGTCTTTTAGGGTTGTTGGGGTGCTATTTAAGCGGTGGTTAACTGTATATGATGACGGCTCTACACTCTTATATGGGTTGGTAAGGTTGTAAGTTGCATAGAGCGAAAGCTCCATTGCTTCAAAGCTGTAACCTATAGATGCCAAACCAACTAAGGCAGGCTTAGACTCAATTTTGTACTTAGTCTCGCTCGCCAGACCTTTTGTATAACTCTCTGTATCAAGGTCAATATAGCCGGTCTTGTATTTTGTAGAGTGGAGAACGTTGTACATTGCTCCCGCCTCAATAAATACAGAGCTGTTGTGTGTTCGCTTGGTATTGATGCGCAACTTAGCCATTGGTGAGAGCGTGTTTGCGTCAATATCAACATCGACACTCTTCTTGTTTCCAATTTTAGTTGAGGCGTGAGTATAATTTACGCCTATAAAACCATTTATTAGCTGATTTGTGCGACCAAAGCGTAGCTCAACTGGTACAGACAGAGTGGTTACTGCATCGCCAAAGCCGAACTCAAAGCCGACACCTAACTGTACAAAGTGGCTCTTGGCTTTAGCTGTGGTTACTGATTTTGTGGTTGTAGGTTTGTTGCTATTTCCACTGGTAGTCGTATATCTTGTTGCAGAGCTTGTTGCGCTCTTCTTTGTCAGCGTAGCATCTACAGAGGCGATTTTACCCTTCTCAATAGTTATAGTCTGGCTGAAGGTGTTGTAACCAGGTGCAAAGATCTTGATTGTGTGGGTGCCTATGAGTGCCTTATGATTCACATAAGGGAGGACCTCTTTCTGTTCAACACCGTCGATAGAGTATTTAGCGCCGGTAATATTAGACCTAACACTCAGTGAGCCATAGATTGGCGTGAGTGAGCTACAATCTACGCTTACAGGCTCCGTGCTGGTGATATTTAGCAAGTGATGAGCATCCTCGTGCGATGTTTTGCGACAATCAATAAGGTGCTTGCCAATCTCAAGGTTGCCAATCCACTTGCTTGTGCCACGCTTCTGACCATCAATCCAAATCTCTGCGCCACCATCGGTTGTAATAGTTACCGGGGCGAAGTTGGCAACAAGAGCAGCCTTAATGGTGGTGGTTTTGTCGTCTGCGATGGTGACGGTGGTGTTGTAGTCGTGATACATACTCTTGACGATGCGTACGGCTGCCTCACCGCTCTTGATGGTAATCGGTTTGCTCAGTGGTAGCGTGCCTCGCATACGGCTATCAACGTAAACCTCAGCGCCGTCCATCTCGTTACTATGCTCTACATTTAGAAAACCGAAGGCCGGCTTGAGAGCAATATCTAAGATGCGAGTTTTGCTGCCATCTATCACCACAGTGTCGCTAAGCGGATAGTAGTCTGCTGCCGAAATGGTGTAGTGATGGACGCCGTTAGTGACCAACTCCTCAATCTTGCCATTTCTGCGCTGGATGCTCTTGCCATCAATCTCTACAAGGGCGCTCTTTGGCTTGGTATTAATAATCAGGTACTGATGTACGGGTTGCGTATCGTCAATATCAAGTCGGAAATAGATGTTACTGCCGTCAATGACCTCAATTTCAGAGGTTGATTTGCGCTCACCATACTCTAAGCGTAGGGAGTACTTACCTTGGAACACATCGGCAATGGTGCAGATATTATTTGGCGCAACCGTAGTACCCTTAAATTCGTTATTCAGATATACATCTATCCCTGCGTGATTTGAGGCGATGTTGATTGTAAGTTGCTTGTTGAGCGTAGCCTTTGCCTGATACTCTGTATTGCCCTCAAGATTTACCTCTACTTCGTTTGATGTGCCAAACTTTGGATGGCGGAGATAGAATTTTACACCCTCACGTGCTGTCATCTCAACAATGAGAATGGTCTCATAATCAGCAACTTTAGTCTTGGTGACCTCTATTCTGCTGTCGGGGGTGATAACCTCAATCTCCTGCATCTGCTCTTTGGTCATCTTGTCGAAGAGAATCTTTATTCGAGCACATGGACGACGAGAAAGGTCTTTACCGATAGGGTCTATATTTAGACCAGTCAGATTATCGCTATTTATCTTGCGCCATGAGTTGCTATCTATAGTCATGCTCTGCTTACTCTGCTGAGCAGAGGCAGAGAGTGCCATGGTGACGATGGCGATAAGTAGTAGAAGTCGCTTCATGATATTGGTAGGTTAGTATGTTTTCTAAGAGACTGTCACTAATTGTCGTGGTTAAAGCTACCCTCTGTAGATACGGTGCGGACCATCATCTGCTCGGCGGTGTAGTTTACATCCCTCTCCTGCTGCCATACACGCACACGTACCAAAGGATTTATATCGTTACGCATATCAATTGCAAGGGTGAGGATTCCCTCGTCAGCATAGTTGTTTGAGGTGTATAGCTGGCGTACCTGTACGGCATATATTCCCCTCTTTGGACCCTGACCGGCACAGACATCGCACTCCTCAAAGCGGACATTGACAAACTCCTTGCTTAAGAAACTTTTAGATAGCTTAGCTACATACTCCTTTTTGCTGTAGCGGGTATAGACGGCATTGCCGTCGGTCTCTATAAGTTCAGCCTTGTCGTTAAACTTCTTTGTCGACTTCTGAAGTACCTTACCAACAATGATATAGGCATCATTTGAGAAGACCTTTTTGATATAGCCAATATCACGCAGACAGTATGCAGAGCGGTAGTCCTCAAGGAATGTGATAAGCGTTAGGCGGTCCCTTTCATCCCAATCTTTTGCCATGATGCTGCTCTCAGTAGCGGCACCGAGTTTGTAGGCTACAGACTCAATCTTCTTGGTGCGCTCGTTGATGCGGAAGACAACATCTTCAATAAACGGTTTGCGAGCAGATGGGAACTTGAGCTTTACTGGCAGCTCACGGCAGATGATGAGCGTATCATGCTTGATAAATCGCCATGATGGTGTACGCGCAACAACCGGATTACCCTCAGAGACAATCTTCTCGTAATTATCCCAGCCACTATCGGTAAAGTGCTCGCGCACACTGATACTCTTGTCGGTAAATGAGCTGACAATTTTGTCCATGATAGCAGTATAGCTCTCGCTGTTTGTTGCGGCTGTGGTGTGACCATACTCCGCCTCACTCTTCTTAAGGCTCTCGGTTACTGCAGAGGCGTGCTTAAGGTTGTTTGTATCAACCTCTTTCTGCGGCTTTACACCCTTAGGCTGAATCTCAATCTCCTTAAGACTTCCTGTAAACGGGGCAGAATTGCTGAGCATCTTTACGCACTGCTGAATTCCTGGGTCAAGAACTCTAGCTTCATTCTCCATGTAGCAGTCTATGTTAAGCTTGAGGGTCGGAGTGAGTTTTTTCATATTTATCATACTACGACCATCCTTAATTGTGTCATCAATATATCCGCAACCGTCGAAGTAGCTGAAAGAGAGGTTTGAGATTGGCTCACCCTCATAAATGAAGTCTAAGTAGAGGGTGTAAGGGTAGTTCTTGTCACCCTTCTGCTCACGAATAGCTGTAACTGAAATCTCTATGTCGTCAAGAATCTCAGTAATCTTGCTCATGGCATACTGGTCGGCCGCCATATTATCAACTTTTATGTCGCCCTTATTGTACTGTTTGAGTAGCGCTAATGCCCAAACATAACAGCGCAACTGCTCAGTTACATTGACTGAGTATTCAGCATAGTCTAAGTACTTATTAATCTTATCTTTAAGACTGTCATGACGTTTGCTCCACTGCTCGGCTGTGACATATCGCAGTACAAAATATGGGAAGATGGTGCCATTGTATTCGTAGTTGAAGAGCTCTATGCGGCGAATATTCTCAAGATATACCATTGATGCACCGGTAACCTTCACCTCGTCAATGTCTGTAGTTCGTGCGCTCTCGATATTTATCTGCTCGTTTCTTGTCTGGCTATTGTATTGTGTTACCAGATTTAGGTCGGAGGAAGATAGCTTTGCCAGAGCAGAGCTATCTGCAGTCTCAAGGTCGTCACCAAAGCCCACAGCCCAAACATATTGCTCGAAGGCGGTATCTTGCATAATCTCCTGGGCAAGCTCTGTGTCATTACGTGAGTTTATGTGTTGGGCATAAAGCGGAAAAACTCCCATAAGGAGCAAAACTGCAGCGAAAAATCTCTTCATAATGTGAGTGAGTATCAATAAAATTTTGAAAATCAAATGTTTTGGCAAATATACATCTTTTTATTCAAATAAAAAACTTCCCCCGTACAATAGAGGGAAGTTTTCAATAAATATTGGTTTTTAGGAGTTGCCCTAGAAGGTAATCTTTGCGCCGAGGAACCATGTTCGAGGCAGTGATGGACCGTAGATATATCCTGCATCGCGGTCAGGGCCCTTGTCAAAGTCGCGCTGGTAGGCGTTAAAGATGTTCTTTAATCCACCGTTAATCTGTAGAACAATGGAGCGGTAGATCCTAAAGTCGTAGCTCAGCTTAATACCCATATCGAAGTATGGATTTGTGAGTACTGCCACATCCTTCTCTACATAGCCTGCAAAGTGCTGAACGAGCATTCTTCCGGTATATGTTCCTGTTAGCGCTATGTCAAAACGGCGCACTGGTGTGACAGTGGCTGTCAAAAAGGCATAGCTGTCAGGGGTGCGGAACATGCGGGTCTCGGCTGGCACGCTCTCATCCTCGCTCCACTTCTCCGGCTCCTTGTAGCGGCTCTTCTGGAGAGTACCTCCAAATTGCATCTGCAACCAAGGGTTGAAGGCAAGGCGAGCCTCAAGGTTGATTCCCATAACCGTTGCGCCAGAGCCATTACGACGCTCAAGTACTGTCGCGGTGCCGCCATCGGCAGTCTCGCCAGTCTCCTCAAGGGTAAAGACATCCTTTAGAATGGTGTAGAAACCCTCTACGAGCAGGTTGCCCTGAACTCCGTTCTTAAAGGTGTGGTACATATCTGCCGAGAGGCTGAATGAGTGGCTGCGCTCCTCCTTAAGGTCGTCAGCAAGGCGAATACGGGTACGCTCGCCGCCAACGATTGTGATGTGCAGATCCTCATCAAAAGCCTGTGGCGCACGGAAACCTGATGAGTAGACAGCACGCAGGTTCACATTGTGGCTTGGGTTATATCGGAAATTGACACGCGGTGAGAAAATTACGTGGTCAATAAGGTTGTGTTTATCCGCACGACCACCGATAAGGAATCCCCATGTCTCGTTCTTCCACTCGTTCTGCAGGTAGGCACTGTAGATGTGAATTGTCTGATTTGTAGGGGTATAGCCCTCAGTAAGAGGGGTGTCCTTCATATAGTCAAGGTTGTACTCAACTCCTGCGGTAAACTCGGCAGGCAGGAAGAGCAACTTTGGACAGCGGTACATATACTGCGCACCACCTACGGCAGTAAAGCCGTGAGTTGTACCGTAAGCGTTCGGGTCCATGTAGCTGCCATAGTAGCTGTCGCGCTTAATATCTTGCGCTGATGCGTAGACGCTATATCGGTGGCGAGTGTCAGCAGTTGTACCCTCAAAGGTTATGCCTCCGCTGTTGATAATGTGGTCGGTTGTCTCAGCAACGTAAGCCTGATGTGGTGGAACGTCAAGCTGGTCACCACCACGACGATACTCCTTAGTGCCGTGATACTCAAGTGATAGCTTGCTGTATGTGCTGGTCTTGATATAGCTTCTCAGACCCACTGTCTGACCGTCAATCTCACCAATCTCAACAAATCCGTCGCCATTGTGGTCGTAACCGTTGCGGCGGCGATTCTGACCATAGACCATAAGGCCCGCCTTATGGTTGTCGGTCACAAGCGATGCGTTGAGGGTTGTATTGTTGTCAAAAGAGCCGCTGCAGCCGATAGAGCTGATAGTGTGGGCAATCTGACCAGAGTTATAGAGTGGCTCCTTTGTGATGATATTTACAGTACCGCCGATAGCTGACGCACCATATAGTGCTGAGCCACCACCGCGCACCACCTCTATGCGCTCAATCATATTTGCAGGAAGGTGCTCCAGACCATATACACCAGCAAGGGCAGAGAATACTGGGCGAGAGTCGATCAAAATCTGTGAGTAGTGACCATCAAGACCGTTGATTCTCACCTGAGTAAAGCCGCAGTTCTGGCAGTTGTTCTCAACACGCACACCCGACTGGAAGTTAAGTCCCTCGGCAACTGTTGGTGATGTTGTGACGTCAAAAAGGCGAGTGTCAAGCACGCTAACGAGCGTTGGCGCCTCACGACGGGTAGTGACATTTCTGTTTGCAGATACGACCACCGCATCGAGTGATACCTGCTCTTCAGAGATTTCGAAGTCAATCTCCTGTGGCTCGCCACTATTGACCTTTATGGTCTTTGTAACGGTCTGATAACCAAGGGCTGATACCTCGATTGTAATCTCAGTATCTTCTGGAACATCGTTAAGGATATAGTGACCCGAGGTGTCGGTAGTAGTTCCGATAGTTGTGTTTTGTACTACTACATTTATATATGGGAGCATCTCCTTGCTCTTTGCATCGCATACGTGACCGAAGATGTGTGTCTCAAAGTCAGATGCATAGATGTTGCCGACAACACAGAGTGCCGACAAAAGTAAAGATATAATTTTCTTCATTTTGTGATTTAGTACTTGTTATAAAAATAATTTGAGGGCAATTTTTATAACAATACAGGAGGGGCGCGAAGAGATAGAGAGTACTTACGCTCAACGGTGCGGTAGATGACATCTACTGCGGCGATAACTGTTAGCAGAACAGCCGCTGTTAGCAGTGCTTGACTCTGAGAAATAAAGAATAGTAGTAGGTTAAAGTGGCATATAGGACAGTCGTCACTCATGCCATTTGATGCCGCACTACGGGTATTCCTCAATGAATCGTAGTAGCTGTCCGTGTGGGTATGCAGAGCCTTTCCGGTATATGCAACAGAGACCACTGCGAGCATCAGCCACAGCACCAAATTCTGTATATACTTGTTGACTCTCATCTATTTTCTGTAAAACTGATGCAAAGGTAATTGGTAATATTCAATTTTTCAAACAAAATAGTCGATAAACTTATGACAAATTGGCAGAAATTTTACTTTGGCAACAAATTTGACCACATAGGGTTAAAACAAAAATTAGATTTGACTATGAACATAAACTCGTTAACCATTAAGGCGCAGCAGGCATTGCAAAGTGCAGCCATTACTGCGCAGCAGTCATCTCAGCAGGCTATTGAGCCGCTGCATCTGCTATCTGTTTTAGTTGCCGAGGATAACTCTCTCGGCTCATTCCTGCTTGGACGAGCAGGGGTAAATATAGAGTCACTGCGTGCAGCTGTGACACAAGAGATCTCACGTCTGCCTAAGGTGTCAGGTGCTGCAGAGCCATACTTTGCAGGTGATACAACAAAGGTTATTCAGCGTGCTGTAGACTATACCAAAAAGTTTAACGATAGGTATGCATCGGTTGAGCATCTGCTTCTGGCTCTTATTGCCGAGCGTGGCGTGGCTTCAGATATTCTAAAGTCACATGGCGCTACAGAGAGCGATGTTGTTGAGGTTATAAAGCAGTTTCGCAAAGGCTCGACAGTAGACTCGCAAAATTCAGATAAGGAGTATGATGCACTGGGTAAATATGCTATCAATCTTAATGAACTTGCTCGTACGGGAAAACTTGACCCGGTAATTGGTCGTGATGATGAGTGCCGTCGTGTGTTGCAGATTTTATCACGTCGAACAAAGAATAACCCAATACTTGTCGGTGAGCCGGGTGTGGGTAAGACTGCCATTGCTGAGGGTATTGCACACCGTATTGTCAATGGCGATGTGCCCGAGAATCTGCGTTCAAAGAGCATCTACTCACTCGATATGGGTGCGCTAATTGCGGGTGCAAAGTATCAAGGAGAGTTTGAGGAGCGACTGAAGAGCGTTGTGGCAGAGGTCGTGGCTTCAGAGGGAGAGATACTGCTCTTTATTGACGAGATACACACCCTTGTAGGTGCTGGCAAGAGTAGTGGTGCGATGGATGCCGCAAATATCCTTAAGCCCGCCCTTGCGCGTGGAGAGCTGCGCACGATAGGAGCTACGACGCTGGATGAATATCAGAAGTACTTTGAGCAGGATAAGGCCCTTGAGCGTCGTTTTCAGAGGGTTATGATTGACGAGCCTACGACGGAGGATGCTGTGAGTATTCTTCGTGGACTGAAATCTCGATATGAGAGTCACCACCGTGTAAGAATCAAGGATGAGGCTATCGTGGCGGCGGTGGAGTTAAGTCACAGATATATCACCGCCCGATTTTTGCCCGATAAGGCTATAGACCTCATAGATGAGGCGGCTTCAAAGTTACGCCTTGAGATGAACTCTGTGCCTGAGGAGATTGATACACTTGACCGCCGTATTCGCCAGATGGAGATTGAGCGTGAGGCTATACGTCGTGAGGGTGATAGCGCTCGAATAGAGAGTTTAGACCGTGAGATTGAAAATCTGCGTGAGGTGCAGTCGCTTAAGCGTGCAGCTTGGCAGGGTGAGCGTGATATTCTTGTCAAGATTCAGCACAATAAGCAGCAGATTGAGAGTTTGACAGTAGAGGCCCAGCAGGCAGAGCGTGCAGGTGATTATGGCCGTGTGGCTGAGATTCGCTATGGTAAGATTGTCGATTGTCAGCGAGCTATTGAGGCCCTTCAGGATGAACTTGACGCTGTAAATAGTTCGGGTAGAATGATTAAGGAGGAGGTTGATGCGACGGATATTGCCGATGTGGTATCTCGTTGGACGGGCATTCCAGTGGCGCGAATGTTAGCATCTGAGCGCGAGAAGCTCCTCAATATGGAGAGTGAATTACACCATCGTGTTGTAGGTCAAGAGCAGGCAATAGCCGTTATTTCAGATGCTGTACGTCGCTCGCGAGCCGGACTTAACGACCCTCGTAAGCCTATAGGTTCATTTATCTTCCTTGGCACTACCGGTGTGGGCAAGACAGAACTTGCTCGTGCATTGGCGCAGTTTCTCTTTAACGATGAGAATATGATGACTCGCATTGATATGA